>Ga0272446_1000418_pt1 | contig 67441 bp, 56 predicted proteins | sample YNPCB0061_FD_194587 | JGI IMG/M metagenome (GOLD analysis project Ga0272446, IMG submission 194587) | Hot spring microbial mat communities from Yellowstone National Park, WY, United States - YNP-CB-006-1 | ecosystem: Environmental > Aquatic > Thermal springs > Hot (42-90C) > Sediment | place...
CTCGTATAGCCGGTTCTCGTTCGACGGATTTCGGGTGGTTGCCCCCTAGCTGTTGGTGCTCTGTTCTCTGGCGCCTCTGATCTCTGGCAGGCTCTGGCGCGCTGATCTCTCCCCGGCTGTGCGGTAGCACAGGCCGGGGCGGGGGTGTGGGGGCGGCGCCCCCACAAACAAATGCCGCCGTAGGCGGCCGAAATTTAGAACACGGATCGGCGGAATGGGCGGATCAGAAGATTGGCTTGCGGCGACCCGTGGTGTGAGCAATCCAATCCGTTCATTCCGTTGATCCGTGTTCTATTGTTCTGACCTATGCCCACTCAAGTCACTAACAGTTACACCGACATCTATCGATGGGACAACCTCTACGCCGCGTGGCGCCAGGCGGCGCGCGGCAAGCGCAGCCATGGCCCCGCCGCCCGCTTCGAGTATCGGCTGGAAGACAACCTGGTGCGGCTGCAGGAGGAACTGGCGGCGCAGACCTACCGCCCCGGCGCCTACGTCCATTTCTATATCCATGAACCCAAGCGCCGGTTGATCAGTGCGGCGCCCTTCCGCGACCGCGTCGTCCACCACGCGCTCTGCAACATTATCGAGCCGGCTTTCGAGAGCAGCTTCATCGCCCATTCCTACGCCAACCGCATCGGCAAGGGCACGCACGCCTGTCTCGACACGTGCCAGGGTTGGATGCAGCAATATCGCTACGTGCTGCAGTGCGACCTGTGCCAGTTCTTCCCGTCCATCGACCATCGCATCTTGCAGCGCATCCTCAACCGCCGCATCCAGGATGGCGACATCCGCCGCCTGATTGCGTGCATCCTGGCGAGCGGCGCTGGCGTGCTGGCGGACGAATACGAGATGGTCTACTTTGCAGGCGATGACCTCTTTGCCGCCAACCGCCCACGTGGACTGCCGATCGGCAACCTGACCAGCCAGTTCTGGGCCAACTGCTATCTCAACGAGTTCGACCATTTCGTCACCAACGGGCTGGGCTGTCACGCCTATCTGCGCTATGTGGACGACTTCCTGCTCTTCGCCGACGACAAGCGCACGTTGTGGACGTGGAAACAGGCGCTGGTTGAACAACTGGCGGCATTGCGGATGACCTTGCACGAGAGTTCGGCGCAAGTGCAACCGACGGCGGCTGGGATCCGTTTTCTGGGCTTCGTTGTCTACCCAGATCATCGGCGCCTGCTGCGGCGCAAAGGCGTCTACTACTGGCGACGCTTTCGGCAGCTGCTGGCCGACTATCGCGCCAAATGCATTACGCGTACGCAGCTCGACGATTCGCTGCGCGGGTGGGTCAATCATGTGCGCTACGCCAACACGTGGGGGCTGCGGCGGGCGCTGGTCAACGGGGTGCGGCTGTGACGCAAGAACAGGAACCGCCGCTCTTCACCAAGACCGTCGACTTCCTTGCCTGGTTGACGCCGGCGACGCAGCACTTCCCGCGCCTGCACCGACAGACGATCACGCGGCGGCTGCTCGACGCTGCTCTCGATTTTCAGGAGGCGATCCTGGAGGCCAATAGCCGGCGCAGCGCGGAACGGCTGGAGTGGTTGCTGGCTGCCGATGCGCAACTGGACAAGGTGCGTCTTTATGTGCGCTTGGCGCACCGGCTGGCATGGCTGAGTCAAGGTCAGTACGACCATGCCAGCCATATGGTGCGCGAAATGGGACGTTTACTTGGTGCGTGGCAGAAGACAACGCGCACCACTTCTGAACGGCAGCCACCGGCGACATAAAGCCGGTTGTTGCGGGGGTCAGCGGAATCGTCTGGGGTGCTCGTCCCGGAACAGGAACAACTCGAATAACCGGAACTCGAACAACGGTTTTCGGGTGGTTGCCCACAGCTTTCCGTTCCGCTGCAGTCATGGCGGGACGCCAGCATTCTGCGCCGGTCACGGCTTGCGCAGCAAGGTTTGAGAGCTGGCGCCGCTGATTCTCGTCCGCGCCGGGGTTGACTCCGGCCGGGCACATACTGACCCGGGGTCGCCCCTGCCCAAAACCGGCATGACGGCTGGGTTTGGGCGGCCCAGCGCTCTCTGGTTTTGGCGCACCTTGTCCCCATGATGGCTCGATGCTACAATCTCAACGACACCGGTATAAATGTGTGCGCTGTTCAACTGAGACTTGAGCGATGACCGACTTGACCAATCCTCACGATCGCTACTTTCGTGAGGCGCTGGCGCAACCGGCGGCGGCGCAAGATTTTCTGCGCTTCTACCTGCCTGCTGAAATCGTGGCGCTGTTCGACCCCAACGCGCCGCCCGAGTTGATGCGCGACTCGTTCGTCGATCCTGAGCTGCGCGAACACCTGTCGGATTTGCTCTATCGTATTCAACTGCGCGACCGACGCGACGCCTATGTCTACGCGTTGATCGAGCACAAGAGTTATCCGTTCCCGGAAGTTGCGTTTCAACTGCTGCGTTACATGGTGCAGGCGTGGGAGATGCTGCGGCGTCAGTATGGTATGCTTGTGCCCATCGTGCCGATCGTGCTCTATCACGGTGCGGTGACGTGGAAGCAGGGCGAGCGCCTGCACGACCTGTTCGACGACCTGCCGGCGGCGTTGCAACCGTACACGCCAGACTTCCGTTACTGGCTGTGCGATCTCTCCCGCTTCAGTGACGCCGAGATTCAGGGGGCCGCGTTGCTGCGGGCGACGTTGCTGGCGTTGAAATATGTGTTCCGTGAAGAACTGCGCGACCATCTGCCGGAGATCATGCGGTTGATGTACCAGGTTGTCACAGCGCAAAGCGGGCTGGATGCATTGGAGACCCTGCTGCGCTATCTATCGATGGCGTCGGACAGGGTCAGCGGCGCCGAGCTTCGTGCCGCAGTGGAGGAGGTGTTTCTTGATGCAGGAGATGAAGAGATGACAGCACGAGCAGAACGCTGGGCGGAAAAATGGATCGAGGATGGCATCAAAAAGGGCCGTCAGGAAGGGTTGCAGGACGGACTGCAACAGGGACTGCAACAGGGATTACAGCAGGGATTGCAGCAGGGGCTGGCGCAAGGTCGGCGCGAAGGCGAGCGCGCCGGGCTGCTGGCTGCCATCGAACTAGGGCTCGAACTGAAATTCGGCGACGCCGGGCTGCACCTGTATCCTGAGATTGCGGCAATCGAGGACAGCGCCAGACTCAGAGCGATCCTGGACAAAGTGAAAAGCGCGACCGCGCTGGAAGAGGTGCAGCGCTTCTACCGTGCCTGGGAGCGCCACAACGATTGATTTTCGGTTGCACATGTGACGTGTGACGAGTCACACGTCACACGTCACGACACGAACTGCTGACAGGCCAACAGAAAAAAGGATGCCCCGCCATGAGTGAAATCAACACCGACGTCCAACAGATGCAGGCGTTTCTCGACCACCTGCGCTGCTTCGATCAACTGCTCGACGACGAGTTTCGCAGCATGATCGGCCACTGGCGCAACCTGGGCGGCGTGTGGACCGACGCCAAGTATCACGAATTTGGCCGCGACCTGGAGGAGGTTGGGCGGGGCGTCGAGCGGTACCTGGCCGCCGCCGACGGTCACGAGGCGCATCTGGCGCGCCTGATCGAGCGGCTGACCATCTACCTGCAAACACATCTGTGATGGCGACAAGGCGTTTCAAGCCCTTATGACTGCCGTCCACGCTGACCTGGAAGCGATCAAATTGCTGCGCGCGGCGCTGCTCACCTTTGCGGGTCGCGTGCAGGCTGCGCTGCCCGACAGCGAATTCATCGTCGCCCGCGCCACAGCTACGCTGGATAGCCTCGAGGAGCGCACACGGCGGCGTGTAGATATACTCACCCAACAACTCTACGACTGTCACGCTGCGGCGATAAACGGCTACGCCGTCGACTGCTATTCGATCCAGCAGGCGCTTTGGCACGCCGAACAGCATCTGGTGCAGATTCTCCACGTGCGGCGGCGTTTCGAGCAAGCGGTCGAGCTCTGGCGCAGCCGCAAGTATGCGTTGGAGCACGCGCTGGACAATGACCTCTCCGCAGGGGTGAGTTTTCTCGACCATCGCATTACTGCGCTGGAAAGCTACTACGCTACGACGCTGGCAGGCGCCGCGCGCGACCTGGGCGCATCCGGCGTCCCCTGGTTGATGCCAGCGGCTATCGGGGCGCTGCGCCTCGCCGTCGGACGGGGACGTCAGGCGCTGGGGCGCACGGGTGAAGAGATCGCCGCCGCCGTGCTCAGCCGCCATTTCGACCTGGAGGAGGTTCCCTTCACCCAGCCGGCGCATGGCTTCGACCGTGTCTTTCGCGCGCCAGGTCTACCGCTGATCGTGGTCGAGTCCAAAGCCAGTCACGACGGCAAGCTGCGCATGGGGCAGACCGCCGCTGGGGAGCAAGGATCACCGGATTGGGTTGCGCAAGCCGCAGCCGACATGGTCGATCCCACATCTGCGCAGTGGAGCCCTGCCAACGAACGCATCGGACGGTTGGTGCAGGAACTAGGCCCAGAGAACGTGCCCGTGCTGGCGGTGGTGACCGATTACCAGCAGGCGACAGCGGCAGTCTACGCGCGCCAGCCCGACGGCGTCTGGCAGGTTGTCGAAGCCGACATTGATCTACATGCGCTTACAGGGGAAATGACGACTGAAACCGCTGTCGCCTCAGCCCAGTCGGCTGCAGCGACGCCGCTGCCTTCGCCCTGGTCTGAACAGGGCGCAACGTTGCCCGCTGAGCGACGCGAAGGCGCACCGGGTGGGACTGAACGACGCGGATGAACGGCATGGATGTTAATAGTGCACAGGTGTGGGAAGCTGCACATTCTCTGGAGCAGAGCTGGCAGGACGCCGCCCAACGCTGGCAGGACGTGACCGCCGCCGAGTTTGAAGTGCAGCACTGGCTCCCCCTGGCGACGACAACGGCGGCCTATCTCGACGCTGCGCGCACGTTGGAGGACGTGTTGGCGCTCATTCGCCAGCTCACCTTGGAGGCTGGATGATCATCGTTGCCATGTTGCACCCTGGCGAGTGACTGCAGATGCGCATCTACCCGCCGGGCATCGCCAGCCGGGTGAACATGCCCACTTGCACCCCACGCCTTGGCTAGACTTCCAGTTGGGGACACCCATCGCAGGTCATCGTTTCCGCCGTGACACTGCGCCCCGTCACGCCGGAGGCGATGACCTGCAGCAACGACTTTGCCCCCGGCGTGGAGTAGACCCCACGCCCCACCTGAGTTGTCCAGTCTCTGCCCCTCTGCTACACTGCACCAGCAAACAGGCAAATCATTTGGAAAAAGGAAACATGGTATGGCAACGAAACAATGGAGCACCCCCCCGGCTATGCAGATCGACGCGAAGAAGAGTTACACGGTGACAATGGAGACCATCCGCGGCTCGATCGTGATCGAACTCTATCCCGAACATGCCCCCAAGACGGTCAACAACTTCGTCTTTCTGGCGCGGGAAGGTTACTACGATGGCGTCTCCTTCCATCGCGTCATTCCCGACTTTGTGATCCAGGGCGGCGACCCCACCGGCACCGGACGCGGCGGCCCGGGGTACAAGTTCGAGGACGAGGTCAAGGGCAATCCGCTCAGGCACGAAACCGGCGTGCTCTCGATGGCGAACGCTGGCCCCAACACCAACGGCAGCCAGTTCTTCATCACCCACTCGCCGCAGCCGCACCTGGATGGCAAGCACACCGTCTTTGGCAAGGTCACCAGCGGAATGGATGTCGTCAACGCCATCCGCCAGGGCGACAAGATGATCAAGGTGGTCGTGACGGAGGCGTAACGCCAGCAGCGGACTTTGAGCGCGGATCGCGCGGCGCCTGTCGCTATCCGCATTGTCCGCGCTCAGAATCTGCTGGCAAGGGAAGGAGTGCCTGAGTGTGCGAACCCACTTTCACTTTGCTCCAGCCTGATGTTGGCTATGGCGTCGCCCCCTCCCCGGCATGGCAGCCGCTGGCGACGCGCCCGCTGCTTGTGCTCGTCGGCGTGACCGGCGTGGGCAAGAGCACGACGCTGGCGGCGTTGCAGCATGTCGGCCTGGCGTATCATGCCCTGCCCGACCGCCGCGAGTTGACCGATCGGCTGATCATTCCGACCATGTTAGCCGCCAAAGGCGAGCCGCTGACGGCGATCACCGATCGCACACAGCGCTTTGCATTGACGCGCGCCTATCGCGCCGGGCGCCCGGGCGGCATGAGCGAGGCGCTGAGCACGCTGCTGGTGGATGTGTCGCAGACGCCGGGTCTGTTGCTGTTCGATGGCCTGCGCGGCGCCAACGAGGTGACGCACGCGGCGCAGGCGCTGCCGCAGGCCCGCTTTGTCATGCTTGACGCCCCCGACATCGTGCGCGTGATCCGGCTGATGGATCGTCAGGATCCCTTCGACGTGATCGCGGCACGCGCCAGCACGCACGCCGTCCACGAATTGCAGCGCTTTGTCGACCTAGGCGTCGAGGGCGCCGCAGCCCTGTTCACGCCACAGGAGCAGCACATCCTGGCCGACCTGGTGAGCACGGGTGAGGCGACCGCCGACGACCTGCGCAAGGCGCTCACCATCGTTGTTGAGGAGCGGCGCAACTACGATCCCGCCGCCACGCGCGCGGCGCTGGCAGCCAACGCGCCAGCGCGCACGCTCTTCGTCGACACTGTCGCCGACACGCCGCAAAGCGTCGCGCTCAAGATTCTAGATTTCCTGCGAGTGGAATAGATGGCTGCACTCACGATTGCTGACATCGCGACCACCGAATTTCGCCTGCCGATGTTTGGCGAGCTACGCTGGGGCAGCCAGAGCAGCCTGGCGGCGGCGCGCCACGTGCTGGTGACGGTGACGCTCAGCGACGGCAGTTGCGGCGTCGCCGAGGCGCCGCCCCGCCCGACGATCTACGGCGAGACCGCCGCCACCGTGATCGCCATCATCCGCGACGAACTGGCGCCGCGCCTGCGCGGTCAACCGGCCACGACTGCCTGGGCGCGCATGGCTGCGATCCGCAACAACCACACTGCCAGGGGCGCCATCGACATGGCGGTGCACGATGCGCTGGCGCAGAGCACAGGACAGTCGCTGGCGGAGCGGCTTGGCGCCACACGCGACCGGGTGCGCGTCAGCTACATCCTCGGCATCGGGGCGCGCGATGAGGTGCTGGCCGAGGCGGAACGCGTCGTGGCGCAGGGCGTGCGCGTGCTCAAGGTCAAGGTCGGGCGCGATTGGGATGAGGACATGGCGCGCATCCGCGACCTGCAGGCGATGTTTGGCGCCACCGTCGAGCTCTATGCCGACGCCAACGAGACGATGCTGGCCGAGAACGCCGTCGACCGTCTTGCGGCGCTGCGCGAATTGGGCTTGCTCTACTGTGAGGAGCCGTTGCCGGTGGAGCAAATCCGCGCCCGTGCGGCGCTGCGGGCGCGCGGCGCTCTGCCAATCATCGCCGACGACAGCGCCTTCACGCTGCGCGACCTGCACCGCGAGATAGAGATGGACACCTTCGACATTCTCAACATCAAGACCCCGCGCACCGGTTACACTGAGTCGCTGGACATGGCGGCGTTGGTCAGTGCAGTGGGCAAGGGGATCATGGTCGGGTCTCAGGCGGGCAGCACGATCGGCACGGCGCGCGCCGCCATCTTCGCCGCTCGCCCGGAGATCGCACACCCGTCCGAGCTATCCTTCTTTCTGAAGCTGCGTGAGGAGATCACAGAGCGACGGCTCACTCTGGTCGATGGCTGGCTGGATGTGCGCGACGCGCTGGCGGTGCGCATCGATCCGGCGCAACTGCGGGCGATGGCAGTGCAGACGTAGCCTGCCATCGCGACATGTGACTGACTGCACAAGGAGCCAACGTCGTGCAAGCAACATCTTTTCCAGCGCCGCTGGGGATCGGTCAACTGCTGGATCGCGTCTTTCGGCTCTATCGGCTGCGCTTCGGGCGGCTGGTGTTGACCTCGGCGATCTTTTTTGTGCCGTTGGCTGTGATCTCAGCCCTCTTGCTGGGCGTGGCGATGAGCAGCTATTTTGATCTGATCTTCAGCGCCGTCGAGCGACCGACGTTGGACGAGGAAGGGCTTCTCCTTGCCAGCGGAACGACGATCGGGCTGTCGTTGCTGGTGGCGGGGCTTGCCCTGATCCTGGGGGCAGTGGCATTTCTGGCGACGCTGGCGCAAGCGGACGCCGCCGTCAACGGGCGGGAGATGTCGGTGGGCGCCAGCGTGCGTGTGGGCCTGGGTCGGTTTTGGACGTTCGTCGGGTTGTCGTTGCTCACAGCACTGATCATCGTCGGTGTCCTGATCGTCATCTACCTGGGCGTCTTCCTGGTGGCGGTGATCTTTGCCGGCCTGTTGGCGGGGCTCTCTGCGCTGATGGGCAGCAGTGATCTTGTGGCGGTGGGCGCCTTCGTGCTCATCATGGCGCTGCTCTTCGGCTTCATATTGATCATGATACTGCCGCTTGCCTTCCTTACCACGCGCTGGTTCGTGGCGCCGGTGGTGATCCTCACTGAGCGCTGCGGGCCGGTGGCGGCATTGCGTCGAAGCTGGCGCCTGACCGAAGGGAGTTTCTGGCGGCTCTTTGGCCTGCTGATCCTGATGTTCGTGCTCAACGGCGTGGTCTTGAGCCTGCCGCTGACCTTGATTCAGTTTTTTGCTGTTGTTTTGCTCACGACGCAGTTGCTGGGCGCCGTCAATGGCGTTCTGACCGGATTGAGCTATCTTATCAGCATTTTGTGGTATCCCTTCCTGGCGCTGACGTTGGTGCTTGTCTACTACGATCTGCGCGTGCGCAAAGAGAATTTCGACCTGGAATTGCGCATCCGAGCACTGGAAATGGCGGTGCAGCCGCCGACTTTGCCCTCGCCATGAAGCATGTACGCACGCAAGCAGCGTGGACGCTGGCGACGTTGCTCCTGCTGACACTGACTGCGCTGTGGGCAACCGCGGTTGTCCACAGCCAGGATGCTCCCCCTAGCCGTCACACCGTCAACGACTATGGCGCCGCCGTGCGTGCGGCGGCGCGCCTGCTGGACGCCGACCCCACTGCGTTTGACGCCGTCCGCCGTCAGCTTGCCGCCTTCGAACAGGTCGAGCTGCGGTCGGGCGAGGTCATGACTGTGACACCGGTGCTCGCCGCAGTGGGAGATGAACTCGATGCCGTGAGCGCACAGGCGCGGCTGCAGTTGGTGGCGCACCAACTCGATGCCGCCGACGCCGACCAGACCGCTGCTCGCCTTGCTGTACTGGAAGGCATCCTCGCTGGCGCGGCGTTTCAGAACCGGGAAACCTGGCTCGATCAACTGCGTCGTTGGCTGGCGAATCTGTTGCAGGGTTGGCTTGGCGCCTCTGAAGCCAACCCTGCGCCGACCCCGGTCAGCACAGCAGTTGCGGAGGCTGTCGGCTGGGGCGTCGTCGTGGCGGGCAGTGCACTCTTGCTTATCACCCTCGTTCGCTGGCTACAGACGCTGTTGCACACCTTTGTCGGCGACGTCGACCGGCGGGAAACGCAGGATGACGCCACGCCTGCCACACCTGCCGCCGCGCGCGGCGCCGCTGCTCGCCTGGCGGAACGGGGCGATTACCGCGCCGCGGTGCGTCAGCTCTATCTCGCGGCGTTGTTGACGCTGCAAGAGCGGCGTATTGTCGCGCGCGATCCCAGCCTCACCAATCGCGAGGTGTTGGCGCAGACACCGGCGGCGCATCCGGTGCGCGCACCACTGGCGGCGGCGATCGCAGTCTTCGATGATGTCTGGTACGGCGTGCACGAACCCGATGAGGCGACGTTTGCTGAATATCGCACCACCGTCGACGCGATCGAACAGTGCGCCGCTACACCAGCGCAGGAGGCGCCGTCCCTGTGATGCGCACCGCTGCCGTTTCCCGCGCCCGCCTTTCTGTCAGGCTACGGTCGCTTGCCACACCACTGGCGCTTGCCGCACTGGTTGCGATCCTGCTGATCGCGGCGCTGGTCACCACGCCGCCGCCGGAGCCGATCCCTTACGACCTGGACGCCAGCCACCCCACCGGCCTGCTCGGGCTGCGGCTGTGGCTGAGCGAACTCGGCTACGCTGTACAGCGCACAGGCGGGTTGCGCTTCGACTTGCCCGACGCAGCGGATATAGTCTTTGTCTACCCGAATCAGTTGAGCTACAGCGCCGCCGAAGCGGCGACGCTGCGGGCGTGGGTGGAGCGGGGCGGAACGTTGGTGCTGGTCGGGCCTGCCGCCGAGGACAACGAACTGATCGCCGCATTTGGCGTGCGCGTGGCATCCGAGCTGAGCTATGAAAGCGAACAGGTGCAGGTGCAGCCGCTATTGCCGGAGGGGCGCCGCGTCTATCGGCGCGAGTGGTTTACGCCTGGCGTCACCCTCGACCTGCGTGAGGCGCCTCAGGCTGTGCCAGTGCTGGCGCTCGTCGACGCCGACAGCGACCGCGCCACGCTCATCGAACACGCCGCAAGCAAGCCGGTTGTTGCTGTCCAGAGCGTGGGCGACGGCGTCGTCTGGCATCTGGCGCCGGGCGTCGATTTGACCAATCTCAACCTGGCGGAGTACGCACAGGGGGAGCTGCTCCCGGCATTGCTGCGCAACGTGCCTGCCGGGGGCGTCGTTGTTTTCGACGCCTATCACCTCTTCGGCTTCAGTCGCGTCGGTGAACGGATCGCCACCCTGCAGGATTGGCTTTACCGCACACCTACCGGCTGGGCGACGCTCTTTGCACTGGTCACAACTGGCGGCTTTCTGCTCTTGCAGGGGCGTCGCCTTGGCCCGCCGCTGGTGACAGTGGCGCAGACACGCGGGCGGGAGGCGGCGGAATATGTGCGAGCGATGGCGAATCTGCATCGTCGCGCCGGTGAACACGCTGAGCTGGCGCATCATCATCATCATCGTCTCAAAGTAGGATTGGCGCAGCGGCACGCCATTCTTCCCGACCTGTCCGACGATGAGTTCTTGCTGGCGCTGAATTATGCCGCGCCGCCGCTCGCCCCAACACGACTTGCCACCATCCGCACAGTGTTGACAGGATTGAACTCGCGGCCACGCGAACAGCAACTGGTCGAGCTGGCGGCTGCTGTCGACCAGTTGCTGGACACACGCGCTTAATGTCGGACGCTACGCCAGGCTGGCCTTCATCTCTGGCCTGAACTGGCTGCGCAGTTCTTGAAGTCTGGCAATGCGCTTCTCGGTGGCCGGGTGCGTGCTAAACAGCCCTGCCAGCCCGCCAAAGACCGGGTTGATGATATAGAGATGCGACGTCGCTGGCGACACCTCCATAGGGCGTTGCTTCACACTCATCTCGATCTTGCGCAGTGCATTCGCCAGTGGCTGAGGATCGCCTAGAATGCGGGCGCCCTCTGCATCCGCCACGAACTCGCGCGAACGCGAGATCGCCATCTGGATGATCAGCGCAGCGATCGGCGCCAGTATCAGCATCACAAATCCACCCGCGCCGCCGCCTTCCTCCTCATCGCCGCCGCCAAAGATCATGCTCCACAGCGCCATGTCGGCAATCATGCTGATTGCGCCGGCAATCGTGGCGGCGATGCTGCTGATGAGCGTATCGCGATGCTTGATGTGCGCCAGCTCGTGTGCGATCACGCCCGCCAGCTCGTCGCGGCTCAACACCTGCATGATGCCAGTCGTGAAGGCGACGGCGCCTTTGGCTGGCGAGCGGCCAGTGGCGAAAGCATTGGGCGTCGGGCTGTCGATCACGTGAACGCTGGGCTTGGGGATGCCTGCGCGCTGCGCCAATACCTCCACCATGCGATGGAGTTCAGGCGCCTCTGCGGACGTCACCTCGCGGGCGCGGCTCATCTTGAGCGCCAGCCTGTCGGAGAACCACCACGCCGCCATGTTGATCGTCACAGCAAAGAGCAGCGCGATCGTCATGCCGGTGGTTCCGCCCAGCGCGCCGCCAACCAGCACGAAAAACGCGGTCAGCACCGCCAGCAGAAGTGTTGTCTTGGTCGTGTTCCAGAGTTGGTTCATGTTGCCTCCTGTGCCTTGCATCGAGTTGAATAAGAAAGTAGAAAGCCCAAAGCTGATCTATTCGACCGGTCAGCCCGGCGGCACACGAGACTTTTCTCCTTCTGAGTGACGACAGTCCCCCGACAAACAAGTCTGGACGCCAGCAAACTTATTCTATTGGGGCTTGCGCAGATTCTAGTGTGTCACCTTCCTGGAAGCTGAGAGCTTCCAGGAAGGTGGCTGAGCTAAGTACGCAAGTCCTATCTATTCGTGGGGCATTATCTGTAGCGTGGGGACGAAAAGGCGTAGGCCTGCTTCCACTCCTGCCGACACGCGGCTGACAGCAGGCTGACCTGCTGGCAACGCCTATGCAAGTGGTGGTGATTGGGTGAGCAACTGCTATGTGCGGCGGCGAGGAGCGTCGAGGCGGGAGTGCTCAGCTGACGGTGAGTTTGAGTTGATCGCCGACCTCGGTGTGTGTACGGTCGATGGCGCCGACGGGAACTTCGACCACGTAATGGCTCTCGCGATAGATCTTGCCGATCGCCCAGGGTTTCATCGCCTTGTCCAGCGCCACGACCTGGTGCTGCTTGTTGACGTAGACCACATCGATTGGGATCGACATAAACATGCAATGGACGCCATGACACGGTGCAATGACGATGCCCTGTCCCTCAGGCAACTCACGCACCCCGATCAACCCGCGCAGGCGGGTCCAGGGGTTGTTTGCCATGCGACCATTGCTGATCAGTTCCGAATTGCGGCTGACATTCTCAACGCGCACCATGGTCATCGTCTCGCTTTCTGGGCTTCATAGCCCTGCCCACAATATCACAAACGCGCCAATCGCCAGATATGGCGCATACGCAATCGCTGTCTTGCGCGTTGCCCTCCGGCTGAGCAACAGGAAGAGTGCAGCGCCAGCGCCGACAAGGGCGCCGATGACAAGCGCCCAAAGGACACTGGGGTAGCCGATTATCAAGCCGATCACGCCTGCCAGCTTGACATCCCCCATCCCCAGGGCGCCGCGTCCGATGATCGCCAGCAGGAGAAAAACGCCGAAGCCGGCGGCGCCACCCAACAGTGCGTAAAGAGGGGCAGGCGTAAATGGCAACAGACTGAAGATTGCGGCCACGACAGCCGCAGGGGCCACCATCACATTCAGAACGCGGTGGTGTTCGAGGTCGATCACGATAACGGCAAGCAGGAAGAAGCCATACAGCCAGCCAACCAGCAATTTCGCATCCCATCCCCAATGCCAGGCCATCAGCACGGCCAGCCCGATGCTCACGATGATCACCAACCAATGGCGGCGACTTGATCTCGCTTCAACCGGCGCCCAATGACGCCACCAGCGCGCAAGGGCTATCGGCGTCGCATCCTGCCCGCCGATGTGGGGCAGAATATCGGCGGCCCAGTTGACCAGGCCGCCGCCTATCCACCCCATTACACTTGCCGCAATCATCAACAATATCGACGTCATACTCAGGGCACCAAACTGGCTGCACGCAGTTCCCAGGGCGCCGCCGGTTCACCATTGGTGCCGCCACAGAAGGTCATGCAGTTGCCGCTGCAATCCTTGGTCGCCAGCACAGCCTTGCTTGTGATCTTCTTGATCGTTTTTGGCATCCCTGGTTTGGGATTGAGCACGAAGCTCTGAATCCAACCTGTCACGGAGACACAGCCGTAGCGCGTCACGTAATAGCTTTCTGCTTCTGTGCCAGAGCAATTGCTCCCCGACGCACAGTTGATGCTGGAGAATAGCGGCACGCTGACGGTCTCGCCGGCGCGTGAATTGACGTCGTCTTTGACGCCAGCCTTGATCCCACGCAGCCCGGGAATGCACGCCGGCAGTTCAACGCGACCGCCATAGTCGCTGCGGATGCGGCAGGCCAATTCGCTGGCGCCACATCCGCTCGCCTTACACGGGTCAGTGTAGACATCGTTGGCGGGTGTATCGGGGAAGTCCATCCAGCCGCGGGCGAGGCTCGTGACAACCGCAAAGTCATTCGAGCCATCGTCATCCAGGTCGCAGTCGTAACAGTCGCAGGTGTCGCGTGGCACGCCGCCGATGGTGCAAGTGGCGTTGACTTTGTCGAAATCGGCGTCCCAGATCACAATTGACTGACCGCACTGTACACCTTCGAACAATGCATAGTCGAGTGCAACCGGCCACAGCCCACACGCCGCATTGGCGCCGCCGCCGGCGGCGCGCGCCGTGGCGTTGACCGTGACTTCATTCCAATTGAGGACGCGCGCCAGGACGGTGTCGGCGATCATGCTTGCCCGGACTGAGACACGGTTGCCAGTGATGGTGATATCACTGATTGCAACGGCGTCATCGTTCAAACCATTCCGGCGCAGATAGTCGATGGCTTTGTTGGTGGCAGTCTGTTCACCGTGACCAAGGCAAAGTTCACGTGCTGCTGCCAGGGCGCCAGCGTCAGCGGCATTTTGCAGCTGCCGACGCACGCCATATACGTTTCCGGCTTCAATTACGAGCGCAACGAACGCCAGCAGGCCCAGAAACATCAGCGTGAACTGAATGAGCGCCTGCCCCCGTTCACTGCGCAGATGGTTTAGCTTGTTCATGATCCACTCTGTGAAGTGTCAGTGCCATAGTACATCATGCTGGTCGATGCACTGATGGGAACATCGCCAATGCCCAGCAGTTCGCCAAACCGAGACTCATAGAGCACCCGCACGCGCACCTCGAGCGTCGTACCGGGAGTCGGGCAGCCCGAAGTTGGATTGGGCGTGATCTCTACGTTTTGCCCCAGAATAGCGACCCTCCCGCCGCTGCCTTCCGTCACTGCTGCGTCGATGATGGCGTTGCGCAGCGCGTTTCGATTGGCGCCCGTGCAGGGTAAGCGTGAGTAGAGACGTGCGCTCTCGCGTGACGCATTAAGCACCACGCTGTAATGCTGATACGCATACCCCAGATCGACGGCGCCGACCATCAGCGTTAGCATAATTGTGACGACAAACGCCATCTCGAGTAGGCTCGAACCACGCTCATGCTTCAGGTGGGGCAACCATTGGCATCTGGCGTGGGGTCGTCTATTCGAGCGTAAGTCTGTCGTCGATGAGTCGATCGCGTACATAGTCACCTCTCGGATCCATACAAAAGTGGGATGCATCAAGCCGAAATTCCAAATCCACGCCACTGCGCCCTGAGCGGTTCTTTTCGACGCTGAACACGACCCAGTTGCGCATGCTCTCCGCCTGGATCGGGTTGTAGACAATGTGTTCGCGCGAGACCACTGCGTACTTGTTGTTGATCACGATCCCAATATCTGCTTCGTACTGAATCGCCGAGCTGCCGCGCATGTCGTACAACCTTACCCGTCTAGATTGTAAGCCATCTCGGTCTGCCGCCGCTATCGCCAAAATACGGATTCCTGCGCTCAAAGCTAGTTCTTTTAGCCCCTGTGCGTGGTACGTCGTTACTTCGTTCTCGTGCATCAAACCAGGGGACTCGAAAGGTATCTTCTGCAGATAGTCCACGACCAGCAATGCTGGCGCATGTGAACCGGCCAGGCGTCGCGCCCAAAGACGGATCTGGTCGAGGGTGGTCATCGTGCCGCTGGCCTTGACGATGGTTAGACGATCGGCATATTGTCGTAGCCGCTTGACCACTTCCGCATAGAGTTCATGCGTCTGGAGCTCCGCCAGTAGACCGTGTTTCCCGGTTGTCTCGTTGAGAATGGCGTGGATGCGCCGCAACGTCAGCGCCGCATCGCCGTGTCCCAACAGGGCGCTTTCCATGCACAACAGACGCATCATGATGTGCCAGCGATCATGTTCGTAACCGATGTACATGACCTCGGCGTCGCGGTTGTGGAGCGCCACATTGCGCGCCACCTGCAGGGCGAACACGGTCTTGCCGACGCCGGACGGCCCACCCAAGACCAGGAGCTCGCCTGGGCGCAAGCCCCCGTTGAGGACATCGTCGAGCGGGGAAAAGCCGGTAGGCAGGACTTGCAGATAGCCAATGTCGCCGCGCGCAACTTGCTCATCGGCAGCCACCATTACCTCCGCCAGCGTCGAGGCGCCAGTTAGTTCGTTGTATTGAACTGTCTCGGAAGGCAGCAGCGCCAATGCGTCCATCGTTCACCGCCTGGCCCGCCCTGGTTCGGTGGGCATGAACGTCGAGGGTTGAATGAACAAACCAGCCGCTTCCAAACGGCTGTAGAACTTGGGCCGCACCCCGGTGGGGGTGAAATATCCCTGCACCTTGCCATTTTCGACCGTTGTCTGCACGAACTGGAAGATGTCCTGCATGATGACGGTGTCGCCTTCCATGCCCTGCACTTCAGCGATCTGCACGATTTTGCGCGAGCCATCGGCCAGACGTCCAAGGTGGACAATCAGGTCGAAGGCGGAAGCAATCTGCTCGCGAATGGCGCGCAACGGCAGGTCCATGCCCGCCATCAGCACCATTGTCTCGACGCGCCGCAATGTATCCCGTGCGCTGTTGGAGTGAACGGTGGTCAGCGAACCCTCGTGACCAGTATTCATCGCCTGCAACATGTCTAGTGCCTCGGCGCCGCGCACCTCACCGACGACAATACGGTCGGGACGCATACGCAACGCATTGATCACCAGCTGGCGAATGGTGATCTGTCCCTTGCCTTCAACGTTGGCTGGTCGCGCCTCCAGACGGACAACATGAGGCTGTTGGAGGCGCAACTCAGCGGCGTCCTCGATGGTGAGGATGCGTTCACCCTCTGGAATGAAAGACGACAGCGCATTGAGAATCGTCGTCTTGCCGGTGCCAGTGCCACCTGAGACCACAATGTTGAGCGCCGCCTTGACACAGGCTCGCAAGAAATCAGCGATGCCGGGCGTCATGGCGCCCTTCTTGATAAGCTCATCGGGCGTCAAGGCGTGCTTGGGGAATTTGCGGATGCTGATGCACGGCCCACTCAGCGAGAGCGGAGGAATGATGACATTGACGCGGGAACCATCGGGCAGACGCGCATCCACCATTGGGCTCGACTCATCGACGCGCCGGCCCAGTGGCGCCACAATGCGTTCGATGATGCGCATCACGTCATCATTATCGCGGAACTTGACCGGCGCCAGGTCGAGCTTGCCGCCGCGCTCGATATACACGGTGTTCGGCCCATTGACCAGAATTTCCGTGACCATATCATCAGCCAGCAGCGTCTCGAGTGGGCCAAGCCCCAAAATATCCGCAACCAACTGATCGAAAATGTCGTTGCGTTCGATGCGGCTCATCGGCAGACCCAGCTCGACCAGCGTCTCGTTGAAGAGACGCTCGACGACCTGGCGCACTTCGGCGGTGTCGCCGCGCGTCGCTGCTGGGTTTAGCTCCGCCAGCAAGCGTTGTTGGATGCGGTCGCGCAGTTGGGCATAGGCGGCGTTGCCGTTCGTACGATCACCCGGCATACTGTTCGGTCGAAATCGGCTATCAACATCGGTAGGAGACTTTGCCTTCAACATAGTTCACTTCACCCAGATTGGATCATACTCGTCCCAGGGGACGCGACTGATATTGGTTGGATTACGACCATCCTTGTCGATGATGAACAACTGACGGTTGCCCTCGCGATTCGAGAAAAAGACGATCTGCTGGCTATCTGGCGACCAGGAGGGGTGCTTGTCCCATTCCCAGTCATTGCGCATCAGCGCGACCTGTTCAGAGCTGTCGGGACGCGTCTTCCAGATGTCGTCGCTCTCATTGGAATTGGTCACAAATGCAATCCAGGCGCCGTCTGGCGACCACACCGGGTCGTAGGCCATGCCGCCGGTGAAGCGTGTGAGCGGCTTGGGCGGCAGTTGCCCGAACTGCGAAGTGACCGGCAGATGCAAAATGATCTGCGGGTCGCCATCCACATCGGCCGTCGAGACCCAATAGCTGCCATCCGGTGAATAGCGCTCTGACTCGCGCAGTTCATTGAAGAGTGTCTCATACTGCTTGAAATCGCCAAGATACTCACGGTTCGAGCCATCTGGATCGATCACGTAGATGCCGGGCAGGTCCGGGTTGTCTGATTTGAAGACAATCCGGTTGCGGAACATCTTCAAGGGGCGCGGCGTCGAAGTCGGCGTCGGCGTGGCTGTCGGCGGCGTCGGCCCGGGCGTTGGCGTCAGGGTCGGCGTTGGCGTCGGCGTGAGCAGGGGCACGATGGTGCTGGCCTTGGCGCAGGCGCTCGATGTGTCAGTGAGTGGCAATTGGCACGCCTGGCTGTACATTTCGTAGGCGTTCAACAAATCTTCCCCGCGCAAATAGTCGTCGCCAGCGCCCATCAACGCAATGAAAAGCATCGAGACGGTGGTGTTGCCCAGATAGTCGGGGCGTTCGGCGACAATCGACCGCAACAGATTGATCGCTTCTAGCCAGCTCTGTTTGTCGAAGGCTTCCTTGCCGCGCATGAAGTTGACGGCCAGGCGCGCCTCCGTGATTGCCTCGACCGCGTTGGGCTTCTGCTTCAAGGCGGCGTTGAAGAAATTCAAGGCAAGCGCCACTTCGGACGGTTTCGGCGGATCCTGTTCAAGGATGCGCATGCCCTGACGATAGTTGAGGCTGTACAACAGATTCGCCACTTCGTCGCGCTGGTAGTTGACATCCAGCGTTTGGATTTGCATCAGCGCGGAGGTCGCCTCTACATCGAAACCGAGCTGATACAATTTCCGCGCCTGCGTCATCAATTCGTCGAGTTCCTGCGCGTGACGAATCTTGAGGATGCGGTTGTTGATGTCGCGATAACCGGGCGCCTTCACCTGGAGATCGCTGTACATGGCAAGCGCCAGGTCGCGTCTGCCAGCCAGGTCTGCGGCGACTGCTTCGTTGTAGCGCGCCGACAACTCACGCTGGCGCTGCACCTCAACCAGACCATCGAGCGCATCCTGGCGATCCGGCGTCAATGCCAGCATGGCGTTGAAGTGTGCTTCTGCTGTATCGAAATCGCCAGAAGCCAACGCTGCCTGCGCCTGATTGAAGAGTTGCATCTGTTGACGTTGCAACTGGGCGTCGGCCAACATCGGCATCAACTGCGACCGGATCAGCCAGAAACCGACGATCACGAGCAGCAAGACCGTTGCGATGATCGCCACGCGCCCCACAATCGAACGCCATGGGACGATCCAGCGTTTTTCCTTGATCTGCGTGCTGGCTTCCAGCTGCGCCTTGAACCTGGCGTCCTGCAACATTTGGCCGATGCGCGCGTCGCCGGGGTACCGCGCCTGCAGCATCTCCAGGACGCGAATTGCTTTCTCCCATTGCCCCATGTGGAAATGGGTTGCAGCTTCCTGGAACTGCGGATCATCATATTCGGTCGAGCCGGCGCCAAATGTAGCCGCCATAGGTTCCTCCTTCACTGTGCCATCTTCTGCAGTGACGTCAAGATTTCTGGCACAACGGGGCCAAGAATCACGATAAACATAGCCGGGAAGATGAACAGCACCAGCACCAGCACAATCTTGACGGTGGCGCTGTGCGCCTGCTCTTCCGCCATCTGACGGCGCTTCAGGCGCATCTGTTCGGACTGTGTATGCAGCACCTGGGCGATGCTCATCCCCAGCATATTGGACTGAATCAGGACAGCGATGAATGTGGTAAGTTCAGGCACCCCGTTGCGCTCTGCCATGTGACGGAGCGCCTCATTGCGCGGGACGCCAACTCGCAATTCACTGACGGCGCGCCGAAACTCCTCGGTCAGGGCATTGTCCCACTGCTCACCGACGCGCAGCAGCGCCGACTCGAAGGCAAGCCCAGCCTCAACGCCGATCGTCAGCATGTCGAGTGCGTCGGGCAGCGCTCGCCGAATCTCCACTTTGCGTTTCTTGATGCGCTGGCTGAGCCACAGTTTGGGAAGCATGAAACCGATAAAGACTGCAATCAACGCATTGCGAATCAAGATCAGGAACGGATCGGTGCGTCCCATCATCACAAAGTAACCGACGCCCGCAGCAGCGGCCAGCACAAAGCGAATCCCGACGAAATCCATGGCTGTAAGACCGCCGGGGCTGCCCGCCTGGATCAACATCATGTTCAGTTTGTCGATATTTTTCTGCGGCATCAGCCCGGCCAGAAAACTGGTGAACCGATGGAAGGCAGGCAGAATCATCCGCTGCACAAATGGCGTCCGCAGCTCGTCGCCAATTCCGCCAGCGTCAACCATGCCCGTCATCCGGTCGGTCACGGCGCGCGGCGCACTGGCTGGCGACAGCGACATCCAGATGGCAACAATCGCACCTGCCACTAATACGCCGAAGAATGCCGGGGCTAACGTCCCGTTGATTATCTCGATGAGCATGATTCTTACACCTTGATATCCACAATCTTGCGAATGATCATGAACCCGATGCCGATCATGACGGCGGCGGCGGCTGGCATCAACCGCTGCCAGCCTGGCTCGAAGAAGGGATCGAAGAAGCCAGGGCTCAGAATGGAGAAGGCAATCGCCAGCAGCACGGGCATGCCCGCCAGGATATTGCCGGTCATGCGCTGCTGCGCCGTCAACACCCTGACCTCGCGCAGCACCCGCACACGCTGACGGATGGTGTCGCCGATGTTCTCCAGCACCGAAGACAGGTTGCCGCCCATCTCGTACTGCACGCCGATGGCAGTCACCATCAGGTCGAGATCATCGCTCTCGATCCGTTCCGCCATTCCTTCCAACGCCTTTTGCATCGGCAAGCCCAGACTCATCGCCCGCGTGACGCGCTGAAACTCTTTCGAGGCCGGTTCGGGAATCTCACGCGCCACCAGCTCGATCGCCTGTGACAGACCGTATCCGGCGCGTAGTGAGCCAACCAGCAGCGTGAGGACGTCCGGCAGTTGATTGGTGAACGCCATCCGCCGCTTATTCTGCCGCTGTTTCAAGTAGAAAACGGCAAACACCCACGGCAACACAGCCGTCATCGCGCCAACCAGGATGCCGGCGCGCAATGCTATCAGCACCAGGACGGCCGCCGACGCCACCAGTAGAATCGTTGTGAACTCACCCACCGACATCGGCACATCGGCGCGTTGCAACATCCCTTGCAGCTTGTCACCAAAGCCAAATCCATTCGCCAGCCGCTCCACGCCGCGAAAGCGATCTTTGTGTTCACGTTCCTGTCTGGCGCGGCGCCCTTGCCGGATATACTCCGTAAGGCCGTACTCACGCAGGCGATCCTCGATCGGGTCCTTATTTGTAAAGAATTGCCGCATCCCCAAAAAGCAGGTCAACACGGAAAGGCCTGCCAACACGGCTGCAATCATCGCTCCCGACATGACTCACCTCGCTGCACTCGTCGAACTGATGCGACGGAACATCCGGCTGAAGGGGTTGTTGGCCGGCGCTGGCGCCTCCTTCGGGCTTTCCACCACAACCGGTTGCTTCGTCGTACCCGTGACAAACATCACAGCAAACTCCTCGATGGCACGCGCCACGGCGCTGCGCCGATGGCTGATGTACAACGGCACGCCGCGATTAACGCTCAAACTGACCAGCGGTTGGTCATCTGGAATCGAGTGGCGCACGCGGACATGCAGACGCTCCTCGATATCGCTCTTGGAGACGCCGCCATTGATCCCTGCGCGATTGAGCACCACCCACACGCGATCTTCCGGATAACCGCGCGCCTGGAGTTGATCTAGCAGCAATCGCGTGTTGCGCAGACAGACCAGTTCTGGCACGATTGTCATAACGATGTAATCCGCGCTGTCCAGGAAAGCGTACCCGCTCTCATCCAGCAAGGCGCCCAGGTCGATCACAACCCAATCAAACATCATGCGCAGTTGTGAAACGATCTGCTCCACCTGTGGCAGGCTGATTTCCAGCGTCCCATACACCGGCGCTGGCGCCAACAACACCCGCAACCCGGATGTGTGATTGGCCAGCACGCTGGAGACCAGGTCTTTGTCCAGGCGCGACGCCCGCGCCAGCAGGGTGTTGATGTCGCGATCCCCCTCCAGGTTCAGCACGACATCCAGGGCGGGCGCCGCATAGTCCGCATCAACCATGACCACGCTCTGCCCGGTTTGCTCCATGATGGCGATTGAGGTGTTGACCGCCATCATCGTGCGCCCGGTTCCGCCTTTGGGCCCAACAAAGACCACCACTTTGCCAATCTTCGTTGTGCGCGAGATCTCTTGATCTGGCACTTGATTCTGAGTCAGTAGTTGATGGACTGTGATCCAGAACTCTTCCGCCATCAACGGTTTGGTGACAAAGCCGCGCGCTCCACTCAACACAGCCTGGCGAGCGACCGCCATGCCGCGTTCGTCCACCATCACCATGCAGACTGCATTCGGCACCGAGACAACCAGTTGTCGCACGATCGTCGGCGCTGGCATGCTGGTCAGTTCGTCATCAACTAACACCAAATGGGGAAGGAGATCCTCAGCGCGGCGTGCGGCTAATTCGGGTTGCGCAATCCAAAACAGGCGATGCTCCCCGGCATACTGGGCGAGAATCGTGCCGATCTGCTCGCGCAGCCCCTCTGATTCAGCCACCAGCATTACGCGTAGGGTGTCTCCAGGGCTAATCCTTGCCAAGACGCGCCTCCCCTCTCACTGTTGCCTTCATGCAGCGTGGCGCCAGGCGCACGCCATTACTGTCAATCAAATCTCGCTTCAGAGCCGGCTCAACTGATCTTTATGACCAGGATCGCTGGCGCAGCCAACACAGCCCGTTTACCGGCCAGGCCCTGTCGGTATGCTGTAACGGTTGATCAGATAGTCAATGTCCACCGGATTTGTCTCGAACGGGCGTTCGACGCCAGGTGAGCGCAAAACAACGTCGAGGATGCCCCCGGCGTCGATCAGGTATTTGAGTGTCAAGGCATCCTGCGGCGGCAATGTCACCAACAACGCGTCCGGCCGAATCGTGGTGGATGCAGCCACGTCCTTGGGCGCGGTGGCGTCAACCTGCACCGGCTGGATGCTGCCGGTCATGCCGACGATCGCAATGTTCTGTAACAAAGCGAAGGTGCTCTGTTCGCTCTGTTCTGCGGCCTCGGCGCCACCGATGCCACGATTCTCAGGAAACGGCAGCGAATACAACAGGTCAACGTGATCGCCGGGCTTCAACACACCAACCCGGCTCATCAAATCCTGAGCAGGCACAGCCATCAATACCTGATCTGAGTTCAGAAACACTGAGGTGCGACTATCCGCACCAACGATATTCGGATCGACCAGCTTTTGTTGAGTCACCGGCTCACCGCCGAAAATGGACGTCAACGTGAGCTTGCCGACAGCTTCGTCGATGCTATTGATCTGACCCTCAGGCACGGCGTCAGCCGGAAAGTCGGCCTCGACCAGGTCCTCCAGGGTCAACAGCGTGCGCGCCGGGATGGTGCGATTCGCTACGACCACGGTCACCACCGGGCCAGCATCCCCAGGCTGAACTGGCGTCTCAGCAACGCGCGTCAGCGTCGAATAGGCGACGAACCCAGCCAGTAGCGCCAGAATGATCCCTGCGACGAACCAGATAAGCCCCTTCATGCGTGACATGGCTTGACCCTTTCAGACTCTGCCCTCGCTCAGCCTTCGCTCATCATGGTCGCAACGGATGAAATATCCACCGACCCGACCCCACCCACCGCCTCCACGATCATGCGTGTGAGCAGCGGTGCACGATACTGAACCTCCACCTGCACCACGTCGACGTCTGGATGCGTCACGATCACGGTGAGGCGTTCGTTGAGCAAACCAGTTGTCAATCGTCGCGCCGCCGTCTCTGCCAGCGCATCCACGCAGGCCCGGTTACAGGCGTCCGATGTGGCGACAATGCCGGCGCGTGCCCCCTCGCGGGCTGCATTCGAGACGGTTACATAATCAAAGAATAGCAGACTTAATTCGATGATACTGAGCGCCAGAAATAGAAAGAGGGGCAGGACTAGGGCGTACTCGACCAAATCCTGTCCTCTTTCCTGGCCGTTGCGAGGTTTCATATGTTCCCCCTCGAGGCCGTTAACTGGCCGGCGCTTTCAGAGAAGGCGCCGGCGCTACCAGGTCAGACAACTACAACGTGTTTGTCGTCTTCGTCGGATCAACCGGCTGCATCACCCAGGGCGGCGCTCAGATTGTTCCACAGCTGCTCCAGCGAGCCGCTCATCATCGTCAGAGCTGCGACGGCGGCGAGCGCCAACAGACCAGCGATCAGAGCATACTCAATCAGGTCCTGCCCTTCTTCCTTGTTGAGATACGCCTTCAGAACCAGGTAGTAGTACGTAAACATGGTGCTCCTCCTATTGAGCATTGAATCGGATTGACTGCCTCTGCCAACTGACTGACTGACTGACTTTATTCTGTAAACGCCCTTGTCCGTGTGGCGTGTACATACAGGTATTGGAGTGATCCGGCGTCGCTCGGCACGATGTTGCTGCCTTTGAGAGCTTGATCACCGGGGTGATTTTGTCTGCCCAACTGTCGATTCACTAGCCTTCTTTCTAGTAAACATGGTACAAGTCTTCTCTTGAAAAGCCATCGGTCGATTGGCAGAACGCGCCGAATTGCCAGATAGTACATTTGATGGTTAAGGAAATCGGCTGGCGCCAGCCAATCTGTCACGAGCTACGCCCGTTGTCGCGCACAAAAAAAGGCTCACTCCGACAAGTTGCATCGGGTGAGCCTTGCGTACAGATGTGCGCGTCAGGTCAAAATGGACTTACACGCAGAGGCTTAAACAGGCGAATGGCGCTCGTGCTGCGTGTTGTGTGTTGTATGCTGCGTGTTGCGTGCTGTATGCTGCGTGTTGCGCGGCGAGACGGAGCACGCAACACACAACCAGCGGCTGATTTGCCCCTCATGTGCACTAGGCGGCGCTGTGGCGAAGGTCCTGAAGATTGAGCTGCAGCCGCCGCTCGCCTTGCCACTCGTTGATCTCAACCTGAAAGACCATGTCGATTCGGCTGCCTTCCCGTAGTTCAGCCGCCCATTCCCCCTGGTGAAAGGCGATGGCGTCGTAGACTGCACTGCTTACGCCTTCATCCACCACCAACCGCAGATGTTTGCCAGCGCCCACGGTTCGCACCCCGCGCACGCGCACGTTGCGCGCCAACAGCGTGGGGGGCGGATTCTCCTGCCCGGTTGGCTCCAGGCGTGCAAATTGCTCGACAATGCCCCAGTTGACCGCCGCCAACGGCGTCACAGCGTCGACGTCGATGGTTGGGCGGAGCGACGCGCGGTCGGTCAGCGCGCGGTCGGCCAGCGCCGTTAACGCTTCCTGAAAGGCTGGCAACCGCGCCCGCTGCACTGTGAAGCCAGCCGCGCGCTGATGACCACCATGTCGCACCAACAAATGGCCGACTTCATCCAACGCATGACTGATGTTGAACTCCGGGATGCTGCGCGCACTGCCGCGCGCCTCGTCGCCATCATGCCGCATCACTACCGCCGGGCGATAGTAGCGGTCAGTCAGCCGTCCTGCCACCAGCCCAACGATGCCGTACTCGAAGTGTTCACTGCCAACGATAAAGATCGCCGGGTCTTCTGGCATGATGGCGGCGAGTTGCGCTTCCGCCTCGCGCTGTGCACTATCGGTGAGCAAGCGCCGCCGGTCGTTGAAGTTGCCGAGCGCAGTCGCCAGCATGTGCGCTTCGGTGGCGTCGTGCGTGCGCAACAGCCGATACGCCAGCTTGGCGTCGCCCAGCCGTCCGGCGGCGTTGAGGCGCGGCGCCAGGCGAAAGGAAATTGCCGTTGCGTCCACCATGCCAACGCGCAGGTCGGATTGCAGCATCAGCGCCTCGACGCCGGCGCGCGGCGCATGGTTGATCACCTTCAGCCCGCGCCGCACCAGGCTCCGATTGTCGCCAAGCAACGGCATCATGTCCGCCACTGTTCCCAGCGCCACCAGGTCAAGCAGGCTTTCCTCGATCTCGGCGACCTGATCGGGCGTGAGCCTGCACCAGCGCTCTTGCGCCGCCGCACGCAGCACCGCCTGCGCCAACCGGTACGCCACGCCGACGCCAGCCAGCCGATCGAACTTGCTGGGGCAATCAGGGCGACGTGGGTTGATGACAGCCAACGCTGGCGGCAGTTCCTTGCCAACCGAGTGATGGTCGGTGACAATCACATCCAGCTTATGCTCAACGGCGCACGCCACTTCGCTCAGCGAGCGGATGCCACAATCCACCGTGATGAGCAGTTGCGCCTGTTCAGCGATCCGCAGAATGGCGTCGGTGTTCAGGCCATATCCTTCATCGACCCGGTCGGGGATGTACGGCCCGACGCGTCCACCTAATGCCTGCAGTGCAGTCACCAACAGTGCTGTGGACGCCACGCCGTCCACGTCGAAGTCGCCGTAGACGCAGATCGTCTCCTTCTTTGCCAGCGCCTTGACGATGCGTTGCACCGCCTGGGGCATGTCTCGCAATTTATAGGGATTCTCGATAGTCGCATGGGCATCGTCCAGAAAGGCACGCACTGCGGCGGGCGAATCGACGCCGCGATTGTAGAGCACCTGCGCCAACAGCGGATGCTCCGGCACGGCGCGTAGAAACGGCTCCGGTGCAACAGGCTTGATCAACCAGTGGGCTTGACGGTGCGACATGGTATGATTATATCGATGCACGCAACTTGCCCCAATCATGACACGACAAGAGCACACCATGACTGACTCAGGCTCACTCGCCGCCGACGCCGCCTATCTTGCTGATCAATACACTACGGCTGAAAAGCTGCGTATTCGCCAGGAGGCGCACGCCCGTTACAGTGAACGCACCGACGACTTTTTTGCCTGGGCGTTGGCCCTGCTTGACTTAAAGGCCGGGCAAGTCGTGGCGGATGTAGGCTGCGGCCCGGGCGCCTATCACCCTCTGCTGCACGCAGCAGGCTGCCGCACGCTTGCGCTCGACGCCTCGCCGGGCATGACGGCGGAGACGCAACGCCAGGCGCAGCAGCAGCGGCTCAATGTGGACGTGATCCAGGCGCACGCCGAGGCCTTGCCCCTGCGCAGCGCCAGTGTGGATCACCTGCTCGCCAATCACATGCTTTACCATGTCGGCGACCAGGGGGCGGCACTGGCGGAGATGCAGCGCGCGCTCAAGCCCGGCGGCATGATTCTGCTGGCGACGAATGCCCCGGACGCTGGCGACGTGCTCTATCTCGCTCACTGTGCAGCGGCGCAGGCGCTCGGCTACACACCGGCGCCGCGCGTGACCAGCCGCTTTCACCTCGGTCATCTGGCGCTGGTGCAACAGTTCTTCCCAGACGCCGCAGTGCACAGCTACCAGGATGCCTTTGTCTTCCCCGACCTGGACGCCGCCTTGCGCTACTACGCCAGCGGCGTGGTCGATCTCATCGAGGGCGCGTCGCCTGGCGGACGACATGTGCACCCACTGATGACAGCGGTGCGTGCGCAATTGCAGGAGAAAGTGGACGGCGAGGGTCGTCTGCGCGTGCCCAAGAACGCAGGTTGTTTTGTTGCCAGAAAGCAGTAAAATTCCACACATGACTGATATGCTTGATCGCATGCGCCGGCTACAGGATTTGCGCCCCCGCAAGCACCGGCCAGAGCTGACCTACACGCCTGTCGACGAAACCGGCGACCCGCTGCCTCCACCGCGTGCGACGCCGATGCACGGACGTCTGGAAGAATTGCTGCCCGGCGCTGTCGTTGAGAACGACGCTGGCGCTTGTTACGTGACGACAACTGCGGCGCCGCTTGAGGAGCAGCGCGGCGGCGACGCCTTGGCGGCGGCGCTCACTGCATCGCCAGCAGTGTTGGCGCCCTTTCACCCCGATTTCCGGCTGGAGCAGGCAGGCAGCTTCGCCGACGCCGTGTTTGTCGACACCGAAACGACCGGGTTGGGCGCAGGTGCAGGCGTCTACGCCTTTCTTATCGGCGTGGGCGCCTTCGAGTGTTGGCCGCCGCCTTCCGCGCCGCCGCCTTCGCCCCCTGCGCCTACCCATTTTGTCGTTCGTCAATTTTTCATGCGCCATCCCGGAGAGGAGGCAGCAGTGCTTGCCGCAGTGGCGGAGATCGTCAGCCAGCGGCGTATGCTTGTCACCTTCAACGGCCGTGGCTTCGATCTGCCGCTGCTGCGCGCCCGCTATCAGCAGAATCGACCTTTGCTGCCCGCTGAAGCCCGCCGCGTTGCCCTCTTCGAGGAAGGCGGCGCGCATCTCGACTTGCTGTTGCCAGCGCGCCGGCTGTGGCGACGTCGGCTGCAGAGCTGCCGGCTGATCAACCTGGAGCGTTCCATCCTGACGCTGACGCGCAGCGAAGAAGATGTGCCTGGAGCTGAGATCCCGCGCATGTACATCGACTTTCTGCGCACACAACAGGCAGGCGAGATGCGCCGCGTTTTCTACCACAACCGCGAGGACATCGTGTCAATGGTGGCGCTGGGCGCCACGTTGGTGCGCACTTACGCCGACTCCTTCACTGAACTGGAGGGCGTTTTTGCCGAGGATTTGCTCTCGCTGGCCGCCTGTTATGTGCGCCAGGGGCAGACGTCGCTGGCTGAACGCGCCTATCGCAGCGCGGCCGCGATGACAAAAGACGACCGCCTGCGCGCAGACATATTTGCCCAGTGGTCGCTGTTGCTCAAGCGGCAGGAGCGTTACGCCGAGGCTGCCGAGCTCTGGCAGCTCTGGCTCAGCTCGACCGCAGGCTGCGATGCGCAACCTTTCATTGAACTGGCGAAGCATCACGAGTGGCGCACCGGTGATCTGGCTGAAGCGGAGATGTGGGCGGCATGGGGGGTGCACACTGTCGAGTCGGCGCCGGCGCCGCAGCGCCTGCCGGGGCAACTCGCCGACCTGCGCCATCGGCTGGCGCGCATTCGTCGCAAGCGCGGCGTTGACAACCAGGGCGGCGCAACGACACAATGACAACACTATCAACACAGTCTTTTCACACAATAGAGTTCCATCAAACTTTCGATCAAACACGGAGGCAAGATTTCCAATGAGTTACAAGTTCCCCAGTCCAGAATGGGTCGCCAATTTCCACGAACAGATCAATAGCAGTGACGCCTACGCCAACGCTGCCAAGACCTGGGAAGGCGATATCACGTTGATCATCGAGGGCGGCGCAGGCATTTATCTCGATCTGTGGCATGGCAAATGCCGCGCTGCCGAGTACCTGACTGACCCGCATGTCAAGGCGCCTGAATTCAAGATCACGGCGGACATGGAGAAGTGGAAGAAGGTGTTGGCTGGCAAGCTCGATCCCGTGCAGGGCATGGTCACGCGGCAGATCAAGCTGGATGGCAACCTGGTCAAGATCATGAAAAATGTCAAGGCCGCCCAGGAGTTGGTGCGCTGCGCCACCAAAGTGCCCACAGTTTACGAATAATCTTCAGCCAAAGGACATTCTATGTGGTACTTCTCGTCGCCCTTTGTTGTCTTTGGAGAGGAGGCGCTGAGCCATCTCGAGCAATTGCAGGGTGAGCGCGCGCTGATCGTTACTGACGCTACATTGGCAAAGCTGGGCATCGCCGCACGCATTGAAGCCGCGCTGCACAAAGCTGGCATCGCAACGCGTGTCTTTGCCGAGGTGGAGCCGGAGCCGAGCCTGCAAACCACCCGGCGCGGCGCCCAGGTCGCCGCCGACTTTGCGCCGGATTGGATCGTTGGTCTGGGCGGCGGCAGCCCAATGGATGCTGCGAAGGCGATCTGGGCGATGTATGAACACCCCGACCTTGACCCAACCGAGATCAACCCGATGGTCACGCTGGGGCTAAGCAAGGCGAAACTGATCGCCATTCCCACCACGAGCGGCACCGGCAGCGAAGCGACCTGGGCGTTGGTGCTCACCGACACAGCAGAGAGGCGCAAGTTCAGCACGGGCAGCCGCGAGCTGGTGCCGACGCTCGCTATCGTCGATCCGACGTTGACGCAGGCATTGCCTCCCCGCATCACCGCAGACACCGGCCTCGACGCGCTGACACACGCCATCGAGGGGTACGTGACGACCTGGCACAACGACTTCACCGACGGGCTGTGCCTCAAGGCGAGTCAGTTGGTCTTCGACTATCTGGCCCGCGCCGTAGCCGACGGCAATGATCTGGAGGCGCGCGAGCACATGGGCAACGCCGCCACTATCGCCGGGCTGGGCTTTGGCAACGCCAACCTGGGGCTGGCGCACGCCATGGGACACAGTTTTGGTGCGCTCTTCAAGCAGCCGCATGGGCGCGCCGTGGCGCTCTATCTGCCGTACACCATCGACTACACCGCTAACGCCGGGCTGGGGCGTTACAGCGATATCGCGCGCTTCGTCGGCATCACCGACAGCCGCGACGAGGCGGAAGGGGCGCGGCTACTGGCGGCGAAGGTGCGTGAGCTGGAGCAGACTGTCAGCCAGCCGATGAGCATTGCGGCGTTTGGCATCGACCGCGCCGACTTCCGCCAGCACCTGCCCAGGCTGGTGGAATACGCCGAACAGGATACGCAGTTCTTCACCGCCCCGCGCATCCCCGAATCCGAAGAATTGGCGCAGATGTTCGAGTACGTTTACGAGGGCAAGCCGATTGATTTTTGATGGGCGCAGGGCGAGGGGCAAGGTGTTCTTGTCGCTCGCCCACTTGTCACCCGTCACTCGTCATTCATCACTCGTCACTTGCCGCCTGTCACCCGTCAGGCGGCGTTCACGATTTCTCCAATTTCCTGCTTCCTGCACATGACCTTTGGCACATGACCTTTGGCACATGACTTTGTGACTTTCGGGGCGCGACGATCGCAGCGTACGATTCGACCATTACCGAAAGGACACATTGATCATGAGACGTTTTCCCAATTTACTGCGAGATTTACTGCGAGGTCTATACGACAACGCCTGGTTTTGGCTGCTGTTGTCCGTCGCCGTCGGGCTTTTCTCGACAGGCCGTTGGACAGTGGCAGCGGCGGCGTGGCTGGCGCCGCTCTTTCTGTTGCGCTTCACGCGCTTGCAACGCCCGTTGCCCGGCTACCTGCTGGCGACCTTGAGCGGCTTTCTGATTCTCATCACCACCTGGTGGGGTCTGCAACCGTTGCCGCTGCCAGTTTTTCTCGGCATGTTCGCAGTGACCGCTCCCATCGGCGCACTGCCCTATCTTTTCGACCGGCTGCTGGCGCCACGGTTGCGCACGCGCCACGGGCAACCGGCCTTTGTCGGTGCGTTGATCTTTCCTGCCGCGGTCACAGCCATCGAGTTCGTGACCATGACAGGCAGCCCGCTTGGCAGCTTCGGCGCCACCGCCTACTCGCAGTACGGCAATCTTGTCTTGCTGCAGCTCCTGTCTATCGGCGGGCTGTGGCTGGTGACCTTCGTTATCCACTGGTTTGCAGCGGTCGTGAACTGGGCGTGGTCACAGGACTTTGCGTGGCCCATCGTGCGCCGCGGCCTGACGGTCTACGGCGTCGCCATGCTGGCGGTGGCAATCTTTGGGATTGCGCGCCTGGCCACTGCACCCACACCCACTGCCACGACGCCGATCGCCGGCTTCACTGCCGCACCGCTCATCCTGGAGGAGATTATCCCCCTCTATGAAAGCGACCTGACGGCATTCCGCCAGGAGACGCAGGCAATCCACGCCGCGTATCTGGCGCAAAGCGAGGCGCAGGCACGCGCCGGCGCCCGCATCCTGTTGTGGCCCGAAGGCGCAGGCATCGGCGTGGCCGAGGATGTGGCCGCGCTGGTGGCCGCCGGGCAGGCGTTAGCGCAACGCGCCGGCGTCTACCTGGCGCTGCCGACCTTCACCTTCTTCCCCGGCGAGACACGCGTGCCGGAAAACCGGCTGTTGCTCGTAGCGCCGGATGGCGCCATCGTGCTCAACCACATCAAATATGGCGGCAACGAGATCGAGGGCACGTTGCGTGGCGATGGCGTCTTGCAGACGGCGACGACGCCCTACGGTGTGATCAGCGGCGTCATTTGCTGGGACACGGACTTTCCGGCAGTGATGCAGCAACTGGGGCGCGCCGGTGTGGACATCTTGCTGTCACCCGCGCACGATTGGGAGGAGATTTCGCCGCTGCACGGGCAGATGTCGGCTTTCCGCGCAATTGAGAATGGCGTCACGGTCATCCGTCAAGCGGAGCAGGGCTGGTCGGTCGTGACCGATCCCTTCGGGCGTACGCTGGCGAGTATGGATCACTTCACCAGCGAAACGCGGCTGCTGACGGCAACTGTCCCTACTACGGGCGTCTGGACGCTCTACCCGCTGATCGGCGATGCGTTCGGTTGGCTGGCGCTGGTGAGCTTCCTGGCGCTGGCGCTGTGGGCGCTGGTGGCCGGTCGGCGTCGATTGCAGGCTGGCGCTGCGGCGGGCAATCAGTCGTTGCAGCCTGGATAAACGCAGCAAGTGTTGCGCGATCCTGCGGCTGCGAGCCGCAGCGACGAGGGTGGGGCAAGGGTGGCTGCGGCTTGCAGACGCGGGTTCTCTCTACACGTGATCCTGCGGCTGCGAGCCGCAGCAACGGGGCTGCAACGGCCCACAGCGAAGATCGCTTACAGGCAGAGCAGAAGTTGCGTGTTACGATGGCGCCAATATCAATCGGCGCAACGACACAGCAAAGGATGACCATGAGCGATCACCCATACACCAACCGCCTGATCCACGAGACTTCGCCTTATTTGCTCCAACATGCCCACAACCCGGTGGACTGGCGCCCCTGGGGTGAGGAGGCGCTGCGCCGCGCCCGCGCCGAGGACAAACCGATCTTTCTCTCGATTGGCTATAGCGCGTGTCACTGGTGCCATGTGATGGAGCACGAAAGCTTCGAGGACCCGGAGACGGCGGCGTTGATGAATGAGCTTTTCATCAATATCAAGGTTGACCGCGAGGAGCGCCCCGATCTTGACGCGATCTACATGGACGCAGTGCAGGCGATGACCGGGCAGGGTGGCTGGCCGATGAGCGTCTGGCTGACGCCTGACGGCAAGCCCTTCCATGGCGGCACCTACTACCCCAAGGAGCCGCGCTACGGGATGCCGGGCTTCCAACAGGTGTTGCGCGCCGTCGCCGACGCCTACCGCAACCGCCGCGACCAGGTGGATGGTCAGGCGGAGCGCCTGGCGGCGATGCTGCGTCGCAGCGCCTCGCTCCAGGCGGATGGCGGCGAGTTGGGCGCTGACATCCTCGAAGAAGCGCTCGGTCAGATGCGCCAGTACTTCGACGATGAGGATGGCGGCTTTGGCAATCAACCCAAGTTTCCGCAGCCGATGACGCTCGATTTTGCATTGATGCAGCACCAACGCACCGGCAACCTCGACGCGCTCTACATGGCCGAGCTGACGCTGGAAAAAATGGCGCACGGCGGCATCTACGACCAGCTTGGCGGCGGCTTCCACCGCTATAGCGTCGATGCGATCTGGCTGACGCCGCACTTCGAGAAGATGCTCTACGACAACGCACAACTGCTGCGCACTTACCTGCACGCCTGGCAGGTGACGCAACGCCCTTTGTTCCGCCGCGTGGTTGAAGAGACGCTCGACTACGTGCTGCGCGAGATGACGGCCCCGGGTGGCGGCTTCTACAGCACGCAGGACGCAGACAGCGAAGGGCGCGAAGGCAAATTCTTCGTCTGGTCGCAGGCGGAGATCGAAGCGCTGCTCGACCCACACACCGCCGCCATCTTTAGCGACTATTACGGCGTTTCAGCGCGCGGCAACTTCGAGGGCAAGAACATCCTCAGCGTCGTGCGCAGCGTCGAGCAGGTGGCGCGGCGCTTCCAGGTGAACGAGGACGTGGTCAGGGCTGCGCTGGAACAGGGACGCGCAGTGCTCTTTGCCCACCGCGAGACGCGCATCAAACCCGGGCGCGATGAGAAGATTCTCACCGAGTGGAACGGGCTAATGATTCACGCCCTGGCTGAATGTGGCGTTGCGCTCGATCGCCCCGACGCTCTGCACGCCGCAATTGAGGCCGCCAGTTTCATCCTGGCGAAGATGAGCCAGCCCGATGGGCGCCTCTATCGTTCCTACAAAGATGGGCGGGCGCGCTTCAACGCCTATCTGGAGGACTACGCAGCGTTCGTTCGCGCTCTGCTTGCGCTCTATGAGGCCACCTTCGATCTGCGCTGGCTGGGTGAGGCGACGCGGCTGACGCAGATCATGTTTGCGCAATTTCACGACCCGGCGGGCGGTTTCTTTCAGACCGGCGTCGATCACGAGCAGTTGGTGGCGCGACGCAAGGACTTCATCGACAACGCCATCCCGTCGGGCAATGCCCTGGCGGCGGAGGCGCTGCTGCGGCTGGCGGTGCTGCTCGATAAGCCAACCTATCGCGACGAAGCCGGACGCATTCTGCTGATGATGAAGGACGCAATGGCGCGCCAGCCGACTGGCTTCGGTCGCCTGCTCGGCGTGCTCGACGCCTACCTGGCGCCCTCACAGGAGATCGCCATCGTGGGCGCTCGCGAGGACGCGGCGACGCAAGCGCTGCTGGCTGAAGTGCGCCGTCACTACCTGCCGCATACGGTCGTGGCGTTGAAGGAGCCAGAGGAGGAGACGATGCTGCCGCTGCTGCAGGGGCGCACGTTGGTCGATGGCAAGCCGGCTGCCTACGTCTGTGAGAACTTCGCCTGCAAACTGCCGGTGACGGATGCGGCGGCGCTGGCGCAACTATTGGCGGCGCGCTAGCGCACATGGGATGAAACAAGACCAATGGCGTGCGTATTGCGTGCTGCGTGTTGCGTCTCGCTACGCAGCACGCAACACGCAACCAGCGGCTTATTTACGCCCACGTGCACCAGAGCACATGGGGATGAAACAGACCAATGCATAGCCAAAACCGTGTTGTACAATCTATCCCTCCCTGTGCTAGAATGTCGTCAGGATTGACTGCCAGGCGGCAGACACCCTCCCCAACAGCCCAAAGCGGGGACAGAACGGGCGCCTGACCAAGAATTCATTAACTGAACCGAAAACGTGAAATTGCAACAAGGAGGCTTCCTCATGCAGAACAGACGGCTGGCAATCATGCTATCCACGCTGTTGATTCTGTCCATCGTGCTCTCGGGCTGTATGGCGCGCCCGGGTCAAGGCAAGTTGGCGGCAGCGGCGGCAGCCGACAGCGTTGTCGTCGATATCCCCGCCATTGCCATCACCTATGATGAGCAGGGGCAGGCATCGCTCAAGGGGCTCGATCTGGCGACGCTTGGCGTCGATCTGGGCGCCCTGGCGCGCACGCCGGAGCAGATGGCAGCGGTGCAAGCCGCAGGCATTGAGAGCGCCTTCGTCAACCTGACTCCGGAAGGCGTCAATCTGTACGCCAATGGCAGCCCCATGTTGACGATGGACTGGAACGCCACTTCGATTCAGTCGCTGGGGGCTGTGTTGGGTATTGCTGGCGTCGACAACGCTGACACGCTGGTCAAGGTGCTGCCGTTGCTCAGCAATATGAGCCTCGGTGTGGCGATGACCTTCCCGGGTGCAGGCGACAACCCAACGCTGGTAGGGCCGGCGCCTGACAAGGTCGCGCTGGCCGCCGCCAATCAGGCCGCCGTCGCCCAGATTTTGGGTGAACTCGGTGTGCCGCCCTTTGCCGCCGGCTTGCTGGGCGGTCTCGGCCCGTTGACCATTCGCTTCGACGCCAACGGCGTCGCCAGGCTCGAAGGGCTGGGCATGCTGGCTGGCTTCCTGCCTGCCGATGCGCTGGCGGCTCTCAACCTGAAGCCTGACCAACTGGCGCAGGTCAAGGAACTGGGCCTCCAGTCACTCAATGTCAAGACACAGCCCCAGGGGCTTGCGATTACGCTGAATGGCAACGCGCTGCCGATGATTCGCTGGGACAGCGGGCAGATGCAGAACCTCGTCAAGCTGGGTCTGGATGGCGGCGCGCTGACGGCGTTGACCGGCGCTGACCCCGAATCGCTGGACGCTCTGCGTCAGCTTGGCAAGTTTGCGCCGCTGTTGGAGACTACGCCGCTTGACATCACAGTTGTTTTCCCTGGATAACGCTTTGTTGTAAGTTGCTGACTCTGGCAGGGCGAGATCGCACACGGTCTCGCCCTCTTTTTTGCCTGGCGGTGCGACCGGATGACAGGCGTTGACTGGATGCTGCAACAGATCAAGCAGAGCGGGATCATCGCCGCCATTCGCTGCCGCGCCCCGCTTGATCTCATGCTGGAAGTAGGCGACGCGCTGCACGCAACGCCCATCACGGCGGTCATGATCAGTCCGGGCAGCCGCCAGCCCTGGGCGATTGTGGCGGAGCTCCGCCACCGCTACGGCGCAAGTATGCTCGTCGGCGCCGGGCAGCTCGCTGCCACGGACCAGGCGGTGGCGGCCATCGACGCAGGCGCACAGTTCGTCATGAGCAGTCACTATGGGGCGGAGATCGATCACCTGTGCCGCCGGCGCAGCGCGCTCTACTTGCCCGGCGTGCGCACTGCCCGCGCCGCGCGTCAGCTCCTGGCGATAGGCGTGCGCGCCGTCAACTTCTTCCCGGCGCACTGTCTCGAGAGGGAGGAGCTCTTGCAAATCTCGCAGAGCGAAACGCAGCTCTGTGTGGTGGCGACGGGCGGCGTTGCGGGGCAGAACCTGCGTGCATATGCGCAGGCAGGCGCCGCCGCAGTCGTTGTGCGCGGCGTGTTGGGCGCCGCCGCGCACTGGCGCATGCGCGCCGCTATCGTGGAGATGCGACGGCTGCGTGCATTGTGGGCAACTGCACAGCTAGAAGAATAACCCCCAGAGGCGTGGCCCAAAGATGCACGCCGCCACGCACAAGCTGCCCAGCACAGCGAAGACCATCCCTCCTGCGGCGGCATCCTTGGCGACGCCCGCCAGGGGATGGTAGTTGGGCGAAACGAGATCGACAACTGCTTCCACGGCCGTGTTGACGCATTCCAGCGCCAGCACCACGAAGATCGTGAGGCCAAGCAAGGCCCACTCCAGCGCCGAAACCTGGAAATACCAGCCAGCTGCGCCGACGACAAGCAAGGCGGCCAGCTCGATCCAGGCGTTGGGTTGCGTGCGCACCGTGTGCTGGGCGCCGTTGATCGCCGCCCGCGCGCTGAAGATGCGCCCGGCCCAAAAGCCCCGGTCGCGCCCGTTCAATGTCGAGCCTGAAGGATGAACAGTCGATGACATGCACAGACCTCACATCGCCACATGGCGTTCAATCTTCGTACGTGCGCCGCGCCAGCGCACCATGTCCAAACTGAGCAAGCACTTGCTCTTGCTGCGCCCACATGGCCGCTTCGGCAGTTGCATCCTGGTGATCGTAGCCGAGTAGATGCAGCGTACCGTGCACTGCCAACAGTTGCAACTCAGCGGTGATGCTGTTGCCAAAGTGCGCCGCCTGGCGCGCACTGTACGGATAGGCGATCACCAGGTCGCCCAGATAGCGCTCAAGCTCCGCGGCCAGCTCGGCTGGCAGCACCAGCGTCGGCGCGTCGGGTTGCGTCTCGCGGGCGGGAAAGCTCAAAACATCGGTGGGCGCATCCACGCCGCGATATTGGGCGTTGAGGGCGCGCACCTCTTCATCCGTCGTCAGCACGACTGTGACGGCCGCATCCACAATTGCGTGCGCCGCCAGCGTTGCGACAATCGCCGCGCGGATCGCGGCGACGTCGATCGCATCCGTCAGAGCGTCATCGATCTCGATTACGATTTCATCATCTGACATTGGCTTATCCATCCATTGCAGCCGGATAGTTGATCACTGGCGCCGACTCCTCCACCCCACCGGGGTCGCGTTGCGGTGGCGCGGAGGACGCCAGGACGACGCCATTGGCGAGGGGCGCCAGCGCGGCTGTTGCTGGCGTCGGCGTTCTGACATTGTCGGGATAGAGGATGCGGGGATGATGTACGCCCTGCAGCACGTGGAGGAAGACATCTTTGACGATCTGCAGATCGCGGAAGGTCAGGTTGGATTCGTTCAACTCGCCGCTGGTGATGCGTTCGTCGATGAGGCGATTCACGATCAGCTCCAACTCCTCGCGCGAGGCAGGATGCATGGCGCGCACAGCAGCTTCGCAGGTGTCGGCCAACATCAGCACCGCCGTCTCGCGCGAACGCGGATTCGGCCCTGGGTAACGAAAGTCCGCCTCATCGATGGGCGTCTCGCCGTCGTGCTGGCGCTGCGCCTGCAGGTAGAAATACTTGACCAGCGAACGGCCATGATGCTCGCGGATGAAGTCCTGAATGCGCTCCGGCAGCTTGTACTTCTGCGCCAGGTCAACGCCATCTTTGACGTGGCTGATAATGATCTGGGCGCTGGTCAGCGGGTCGAGCTTCTCGTGTGGCGAGGAGCCATCCAGGATATTCTCGGCGAAAAAATAAGGGCGCACGGTCTTGCCGATGTCGTGGTAGTAGGCGCCGACGCGCACCAACAGCGCATCGGCGCCGATGGCGGCGGCGGCGCGTTCAGCCAGATTGCTGACCAGGATCGTGTGGTGGTAGGTGCCCGACGCCTTGAGCAGCAGTTGGCGCAGCAGAGGGTGCGTCGGTCGGCTCAATTCGGTCAACTGCAGCGGTGTGGTGATGCCAAAGAGATTGCCCAGCAGGAAGTAGCCGATCAAGGCGATGGCGGCGGCCAGCGTGCCATTGCTCACCGACACCAACAGCATTTCCGCAATCATGGTCGAGCTGTAGCCAACGAAAGGCGCAAACATCGCCACCATCACCGCCAGGTTGGCGACGGTCACGCCCATCCCGGCCCACAGGAAGAGACTCAGGCGTTCGGCGCGACCGACGATCAAGATGGCGGCGGTGGCGCCTACGGCCTGGTAGATGACGACCGCAGTATTGCCGGGCAGCATGAACAGCAGCACCAGCGTAAACATCGTGATCAGCACCTGCGCCAAACGCAGATCACACAAAACCGAGATGAGAATGCCGTAGGCTGCCAGCGGATAGAAGAAGGGCAGCCAGGGATGGTTCACCATCATCGCCTTGGCCGCCAACAGCCAGATCACCGTCACCACCAGCAACAGCGCCTGCTCACGCGGGGTCTCGCGCAGCCGTCGGCGCACGCGCAAGAGCGCCACAATCGTCAGCGTCAGCACGAGGACGCCAAAGACAGTGCTGCGCACCACCGTCCAGAAGTCCCATTCGGATTGCAGAACGCTCAGCACAGCCAGCGCCTCGGCTTGCAGAGGAGTAGCTTTGTCGCCGCTGCGGATGACTGTCTCGCCCTCGGTGAGGGTGGCGTATTGCGTCGCCACCGCCGCGCGCGCCTCGGCGCGCAGCGCCTCCGTGCGTTCGGCGTTGTAAAAACTGTTCGGGCGGATCAGGTTTCTGACTAGCTGAATGACAACATCGCTCGAAACGTCGTCAAGCGTGCTGCTGATCACATTCGGGACGTTGCGGCGCGCCTGGTTGAGCGTGGTTTCGCGAATCTCCATGCGCATCACGCGATCCAGGGCGATCGGCACTTCGCGCACCACCTGCGCCCACTGCTCATCGGTGAGCGAGAGCACTTGCACCACGGTCTGGGCGTCGATGGCGAGCGCCTCGATCGCCATCAGGTCATCCGTCCTGTCGATCAGCGTATCATCCACATGTGCGCGGATTTCGGACACCTTTGCCAACGCCTCACGCGCCAGGGCCACCTGTTGACGGCGAATGGTCGCCTCTTCCAGATCATATTGTTCGGGCACTTGTTGCGCGGCGCGTTCGCGCGCCTGCTCTGTCAACACCTGACTCTCGTAGGTCAGGTGTTGCGGCGCCACGACGGTGAACGGAGCGATGTCACCAGGGTGGAGCAGCAGCCGGCTGCCGTAGGGAAGCTCCCAGGCAAGCAGTGCGATCAGCACGATGCCCAGAGAGAGGAGCATCAGCAGCGGAATAGCAAGTTGCTGTAAGCTGTCGAGATGCAGTACGCGCTGGATGCGCATCCAGAGGCGCGGGATGGTTTCTGGCATGAGGTTGATTATGACAGCAGGCGACGCACGACCTGATTCACGCGCTTGCCGTCGGCGCGTGCGCCAGTCTGCGCCAGCACCGCCGGCATGACCTGTCCCAGTTGCTTGATCGACGTTGCGCCGAGTTCAGCGATCACGGCGCGCACGATGGCTTCCAGCTCAGCGTCATCAAGCTGTTGAGGAAGGTAGCGCTGCAATACGGCATATTCCGCCATTTCCGCCGCCGCGCGTTCGGGCGCGCCGACTTTCTCGAACTCATCGGCGGTGTCGCGACGGCGCTTGGCTTCACGGCGCACGACGTCGAGCGCCTCTGCTTCCGAAAGCTCGTGGGCGTGGGCGCCGCCGACGCGCGCTTGCAGCAACGCTGTCTTCAGCGCGCGCAAGGTCAGCTTGGCGGTTTCGTCGCGGTCGCGCATCGCCTGTTTCAGATCGGCGTCGATACGCGCCGCCAGGGTCATGGTTTGTTCGCTCATGCTAATTCTTCCCTTGACAACTGTCCTTGAACACGCCGGTCGACCAGCGCCAGCAAGCGCTCCTGGCGCCGGATGAGCAGTGCGGTTGCCACCCCCAACGCCGCCAACACGAGCGCCAGTTGCCAGCCTGAGAGGAGCCATATGCCAGCGCCTGCCGCCGCCACCACCATCGTCGACGGCACGCGGATGACAAGTGTCAACAGCAGGATTTTGACAAATGAAACCCGCGCCAGCCCGGCCATAAAGTACGGCAGATCGCCTGTCGGCGCCAACAGGATAGCAAACCAGACCAGCGTATTTGTGCTGAAGGTGACGCGCTCCCAACGATCCAACCTGCCAGCGCCGACCAGTTGTTCGGCCAGCGGGCGCCCAAAGCGGCGCGCCAGCGTCATTGCCAGCATGGCGCCGATGACCAGGCCAAGCGACCCGTAAATGCCGCCCCACACCGGGCCGTACAGATAACCGGCGGCAATCTGCATGACGTAGCCGGGCAACGGCGCCACCACAATCTGCGCCGCATTGAGCACGATGAGTGCTGATGGCCCCCACGCCCCCAACTGCGTGACAAATGCTTCCAGGGCGACCTCGTCCTGTGCGATTGCCCACAGATCGGGGCCAAATGTCCCGGCCAACGCCACCGCCAGAACACCGATGATGATTGTCCACCAGATACGGCGGTTGGTCACTATGTGCTGCATCAAGCCCTGCAAGGCGCCCTCACACACCAGCATACGCCCGTTACCAGACTACTTCCCTACGGGTCGGCGCTTACTTGCGCACGGACATTATACCTTCGCATCCCTCGATGTCAATTGATTGGGCTGTGCGCAGCCATCCCGGGTGGGGCGGGCGTATCGCCAGCAACTGTCGGGCGTGTGGCGTGGGCGCTTCCTTTAACCACGATTAACGCTGCAGCAAAGTCGCACCATAACCGGCAGGGTGAAAAGTAGCAAGTGCACCCCCTTGCACAGGCTGAGGAAATTCTCTATACTGGCAACGTGTCGAGAGCGGGCCGAAACGGCAACCTTTTTTATTTGATGATCGCGACGAAAATGAGTCTAGAGCATACGTTATATCCATTGACCATGGCAAAGTGCGGGCAACCGGTGCGGTTGGCAAAGATTACGGCGGGGCGCAAGTTGACCCATCGCCTCACCGAGCTGGGGCTGACCCCCGGCGTCGCCTTTGAGGTGCTGCACGATCACGGCGGGCCGCTGCTCCTGGCAGTGCGCGACTCGCGGCTGGCGCTGGGGCGTGGCATGGCCAGCCAGATCCTCGTCGAGTCCATTTAGTGCTCGTCACGCGTCACGAATCAGGAGTCAGGAGCCACCCGTGACGCATGACTCGTGACGCGTGGTCGTGATGAACAGCCAATCTGGAAATCAGTAACCTTCATCGACCATGCACGAATATACGATTGCGCTGGCTGGCAACCCGAATGTCGGCAAGAGCACCATTTTCAACGCGCTCACGGGCGCCGATCAGCACGTGGGCAACTGGCCCGGCAAGACTGTTGAACAACGCACCGGCACGCTGCGCCGCCCCGCCGCTCGCAATGGACAGGGCGCTGCAGCAGATTCGCTAACCGTGACAATTGTCGATTTGCCGGGCGCCTACAGCCTCTCCGCCTACTCGCTGGAGGAAGAGATCACCCGCACTTTCATCGTCGAAGAACATCCACACCTGGTGATCGACGTGGTCGATGCCTCCAACATTGAACGCAACCTCTATCTGACCGCTCAGCTTCTGGAGACGGGCGCGCCGCTGATCGTTGTCCTCAACATGCAGGATCAGGCGGAAGGACGCGGCGTCAAGGTGGATGCTGCGCGCCTCTCACAACGCCTGGGCGGGACGCCCGTTGTCTCGCTGGTGGCGCGCCGCGGCGAAGGCATCGAGACGCTGCGCAACCTGATCTTTGCCACGGTGGCGCAACGCACAGGGTGGGCAGCGGCATGAGCATCATTACCCCGACGCGACGCACCCACCAATTCGCCATCGCCTACCCTACCGACATCGAAGCCGAGCTGGCGTTGCTGGAGGAGGCGATTCTCCAGAATCCGGCACTGGCGGCGGTCTACAACCCGCGCTGGCTGGCAATTCAGTTGCTTGAAGGCGACGAGGCGCTGCGCCGCCAGGTGTCCGATGCGCCCGGTGGGGCGTTGCTCCTGACGACGCTGGCAGCCAGCCGCACTCGCCTCGCCGCAACCTATGGCGAAGAGATCGACGTGGCGCTGGTCAACCGCCGCTACGAATTCGTGCATCAGGTCGTGCAGGATGTGGTGGAGCAGACGCACCGCCGCCGGATCAGCAGATCCGACCGGCTCGACCAGATCGTCACGCACCCGGTGGCAGGCATCCCGATCTTTCTGGCGCTGATGTGGGTCGTCTTCAAGGTGACGATCGATGTGTCGGCGCCGTTGCTGGATTGGATCGACCTGGTGATGACCGGGCCGATCGCCAACTGGACGGTCGCAGTGTTGAGCTGGATGGGGCTGGGGGGAACCTGGGTCGAAAGCCTGGCTGTCGAAGGCGTGATCGCTGGCGTGGGCGGCGTGCTGGTCTTTGTGCCGGTGATGTTGGCGCTTTACCTGGTGCTGGCGATGTTGGAGGACTGCGGCTACATGGCGCGCGCGGCGATGGTGATGGATCGCCTGATGCGCAAGGTCGGTCTGCAGGGCAAGAGCTTCCTGCCTATGGTCGTCGGCTTTGGCTGCTCTGTGCCCGCAATCTACGCCACGCGCACCCTGGAAAATCAGCGCGACCGCATCCTCACCGGGCTGCTCGTGCCGTTCATGAGTTGCAGCGCGCGGCTGCCGGTCTACGTCCTCTTTGCCGCCATCTTCTTCCCCCAACATGCCAGCCTCGCTATCTTTGCAATGTATCTGCTCGGTATTGGGGTGGCTGTCGTGGTTGGGTTGGCGTTGAACCATACGCTTTTCAAGCAGCAGGATGAGTCCTGTTTCATCATGGAATTGCCGCCTTACCGCCTGCCGCTGGCGCGCAACGTCTGGCGTCAGATGTGGGGGCGCACCTCCGCCTTCATCCACAACGCCTGGACAATCATCTTGACTGTGAGCGTGGTGCTGTGGCTTCTGCTGGCGACCCCGGCGCGTGGTGGCGAAGGCGCCTTCGCCGCCGTCCCTGTGGAGGGGAGCGTCTTCGGCGTTATGTCGAAGGTGATTGCTCCTGTGTTCGCTCCTCTTGGCTTTGGCAGTTGGCAGGCGACCGGCGCGCTGCTCACCGGCTTCGTCGCCAAGGAAGTGGTGATCGCCACCCTGGCGCAGGTCTACCATGTCGATGCGCCAGCGGAAGCCGCCGCGCCGCCGCCCACGTTCAGCGAAGACGCGCAGTTGCTCGTCACCAGCTTTGCGCAGGCGATCATCGACACGTTGAAGTCGATCCCGCTGGTGATCGGCGTCAATCTCTTCGACGCCGACGCCGAACCGGAGCCAACGATGTTAATGCGCGCGATCCGCAATGATTTTGCGGCGACCAGCGGCGGACACGGCGCCCTGGCCGGGCTGGCCTTCATGGTTTTTGTGTTGCTCTACACGCCTTGCATGACCGCTGTCGCCGCTGAACGGCATGAGCTGGGCGCAAAATGGATGTGGGTCAGCGTTGTCGGGCAATTCGCGATTGCCTGGTTGCTCGCCTTCCTGGTCTTCCAGGGCGGCAAATTTCTGCTGGGGTGAAGATACAATGTTGTGGAGAGTTTTGCACGAAGTTGAGGCGGCGCAGGGCCCGCTTGACCTGAATGAACTCAGCCGTCGCCTCGACATCGAGCGCAGCGCGCTGGACGGCATGATCCTCTTCTGGGTGCGCAAGGGCCGGCTGGTGGACGACAGCGGCGCTGGCCGCGCCACCGTCGCCTGCGCCAATCACGGCTGCGGCGGCTGTGCTGGCGGGCAAGGCTGCTCCTTCACCATGACGATGCCCCGCACCCTTGCGCTGATTCGACTCGACCCGGAGTGACGCCACGCGCGTGTCGGACTGCCACAGGGACGATGCAGGGCGCGCGCCGCCGGCGGCGTCAGTGCATCACCACGGTCACCCACTCCCCGGCGCGCAGGCCGTTGGCGTCGAGCGGCACCTTGACCACGCCTTCAGCGTTGACCAGTGTGTAGATCAGGTTGGACTTGCCCAGCACCGGCACAGCCCACATTTCGCCCTCGCGTGTTTCCAGCCGCACTTGCACATAATCCTCGCGCCCGCTGTCCGAAGCCAGGTTGCGCGCCAGGCGCGCCATGACCGTGCGTTGCGGTGGCTTTTGCGCGCCCAGCAACAGCCCGATGGTGGGTGTGATGAAGAGATCGAAGATCACCATCGCCGACACCGGGTTGCCCGGCAGCCCAAAGACTGCTTTGCCGTCGCACACTGCCAGAATTGTCGGTTTGCCCGGCTTGACGCTGACGCCGTGCACCAACACCCCTGGTTTTCCCAGCCCATCGATCACGTTGGCGGTCATGTCGCGATAGCTGACCGAACTGCCTGCCGAAAAGACAACGATGTCACACGCCTGCACGGCGCGGGCGGCCACGGCTTCCAGCGCCGCGCGGTCGTCGGGCACGATGCCGTACCGAACGGCGCGGCCGCCGGCGCGCACGGTCAGCGCTGCCAGCGTGTAGGAGTTGATGTCGCGCACCTGTCCTGGTTGCAGTGGCTGGTCAGGCGGCTTCACTTCATCGCCGGTGGAGATGATCCCGACCACGGGCGGCGCTGCGACGTCCACTTCGGTGATGCCCAGCGCCAGCAGGCCGCCGAGGTCCTGGGGGCGCAGCCGATGCCCGACCGCCAGGATCGGCTGGCCGCGCCGGATGTCTTCACCCACCTGAACGACGTTCTGCCCTTCGGCGACGGGGCGGAAGATCTCGATGTTGTCGGCGGCGACGCGCTGTGTATCTTCGATCATCACCACGGCGTCGGCGCCCGGCGGGATCATGCCGCCCGTGTGGACGAGCGCAGCCTCGCCAGGGCCAATGGCAAAGGTGGCGGCTTTGCCCATCGGTGTTTCGCCGACGAGGGTGAGGAGCGCAGGGAGGCCGGGCGTGGCGCCGTAGGTGTCGGCCGCGGCAACCGCATAGCCATCGACGGTGGCGCGCGCAAAGTCTGGCAAATCCTGCGGGGCAGTGAGCGGCGCCGCCAGGATGCGATCCAGCGCGTCGGCGGTGGCGACGCGCTCGGTGCGCACCGACGGCTGAAAGTGCTCGACAAAGCGCGCCCAGGCGGCAGGCGGCGTGTGAACGGTGAACAGTTCGGTCATCGATCGGTCTCCTGGCAAGGGGCAGGGGGCGAGCGGCGAGCGGCGTCCGCCGCCATCTGCTCGAGCGCCAGCAACTGTAGCGCCGCGTCCCACTCTGCCGGTGTGTTGGCGTTGATGAAAGAATGCAGTTGCGGATCGACAGTGCGCAGCTCGTCCTCGGTCACGGTGCACGTGCGCACGTCATCGAGAAAGCTGATGACGCGGCGTTGTCCCTGCGCCAGCCGCGCCTCGATGGCGGGCAGGCAGCGGCGGTGGTAGAGCGCGTGCAGCGGCTCCGCGTAGCCGCCCACCAGCGGCACGACAGCATCCCAGCGGTCGGCGCCATTCACTGCTTCGGCAGCTCGTTGCGCCAGGTGGGCGAAGAGTGCTGCGCTCACCAGCGGCAGGTCACACGCAACGACGATCGCCCAGCCCTCCACCTGCTGCAAGCCGGTGGCAATGCCCCCCAGTGTGCCCGTCTCCGGGTAAGCGTCTGGCACAAACAACGTGGCCGGAGGCAACTGCGCCCGCGCGGGCAGCTCAGGATCGTTGGCGACCACGATCACGCGCGTCCATGGCAGCGCAGCCAGCCGTTGCGCTACATGGGCGATCAGAGGCGTCCCTGCTGGTGGCGCAGGCAGCAGTGCTTTGGGGCGCCCCATGCGCCGGCTGGCGCCGCCGGCGTTGATGATCAGGTCAAGTGGCGGGAGAGTGGCAAATCGAGTCATCGCTGCTACTTTCCTGGCGACCTCTAGCGTCGCTGCTGATGTACAATGTGTGCACGAGCCACCTGGTGCACGTGGGCGCAAATCAACCGCTGGTTGCGTGTCACGTGTGGCGTGCTATGTAACGAGACGGAACCCGCAGCACGCAACATGAGCGCCATAGGTCTGCTTAAGCCCATGTGCACTAGCGAGTCTACAGCACGTTGGGGTGATCTATAAAGTTGTACACAAGGTCGTATCACAAATGGCAAGCGCAAATTATACGCGTTTCAAGCAGGAAAACAGCATTGCCGTCATCACGTTTGACCGCGATGACAAGCTCAACGCTTTCAACACAGCGATGACGGCGGAAGTCAACGACCATATCGATGCAGCGGTGGCGAGCGGGGCGCGGGTCATTGTGCTGCGCGCCAATCCTGGTGTGCGCGTCTGGTGTGCGGGGCGCGACCTGGCTGAGCTGCGACCTGGCGCTGACCCCGCCGATGACCCCATGCTCAAGCTCTTCGAGAAGATCACAGAGGCGCCGATTCCAGTGATCAACATGGTGGAAGGCGCGGTTTACGGCGGCGGGCTGATGTTGGTGATGGTCGCCGACATTGTGGTCGCTGCAACCACCGCCACGGTGGCGATGACGGCCAACCGGCTCGGCATCCCGTTGCCGACCGAGACCTACGCCTACTGGCTGCGTGTGATGGGGATTCACAAGGTCAAGGAATTGCTCTTCACCGCCGGCAACGTTTCAGCGCAGGACGCCTACATTGCCGGCATCTTCAATCACGTGGTGGAGCCGGACGACCTGGAGACCTACACCTTGCAGGTCATCGCCCGCCGCATCCTCGACTGCTCGGCGGAGGGCATCGCCAACGCCAAACACCAGCTCAACCTGCTGGCGCGTCGCTACCTCCTGACCGACGCCGACCGAATCGCCATTGAAGCACACCGCCGCGCGCTGCTCGACGGTGCAGATTTCCGCACGCGGCTGGCGCAGTTGCTGGTGCAGGTGGGTGGGAAAGATTGAGGGAACAAGCGATTGAGTGATCGGGTGATTGAGTGAAGCTGTCTACCGATGATCTGGACCTGACTCCCGGCTGCATGCTGGCGACAATCGCTGCGATGTACGTTGACACGTAAAGCCTGACATGACCAGAGGCGCCAGTCAGTTATGTAGCTGGCTGGCGCCTCTGGTAAGAAAGCGGATTAGCGGCTAATCGACGGCAAGAAGAGCTTGATTCCTGGTGTTGTAGGCAACTGCCCACCGATCACTTCATTGCTTACACCGTCAACGCTCCAAAGCCCGCTGGTATTGCGTGCTTGTACAGTGACGTAGTAAGTCTGTCCGCGCGTCAGGGCGAGATCGGTGCGGGTGAAGCTGGTTCCGGCCAGGTAGGTCCAGCCGACAACGTCGCGCGCGCCAGGCGTCCTACCGATTGCGTAACGATACTGATCGAGGTTAGGGCTGTTGGCTTGCCAGCTTGCTGTCAGATGATTGAGGCTGCCATTTGTCTGGGCGAAGACCTGAGGAGGTGCAGGTGGATCGAGCGTGACGCCGGCGCCGAAATCGACCTGGAAGGTGTCGCGGCTGCCGGCGTAGGCGGCCATGCCGTCGCCGCCAATGACGCCTTCGGCCTGCACGGCGTACAAACCAGGTGGCACGTTGGCGTCGAAGTCGTAGCTGGCCTGGAAGCGCGTGGCGGAGAGCCACTGGCCGTCGGTGAAGGGGTGAGCGAGACCGCCCCAGCGGACAAATGTGCCAGCCCCCATCGAATCAACATACCAAAGGTTGTCACGGTGGTCGAACAGAAAGGCGGTCGTGTACCCGCCCCCATAGGATGCGGTCGACCATGTAGTGCCGTCGTAGGTAATGACATTGCCGCAGGCACGGAACCACAACACGCCGTCAGGCGATTCGGCGATGCCGTTTACGTCACAAGTAAGCCGGCCATTGGTCTCGGCCGAACCGAAGTAGTGCCAGCTTGCACCATCGTACATCGCTAGATACGGTCGATTGGGCACGATGATCGCCCCAGTGCTGATCCCTGCCCAGACGCGCCCCTGGCTGTCGGCGTAGAGGCTTTGGTAGGGATTTGCCGGCATCCCTGTGCTGGCATTGTGCTTTTTCCAGGTCGCGCCGTCGAAGACGCTTAGCCCTTCCATCGTCATAAACCACATACGCCCCTGCGCGTCGCGTACGATGCGACGTACTTCGTTGGCGGCAAGACCGTCGCTCGTGGTGTATTGCCGCCAGGTTGCGCCGTCATAACGATAAGCGCCGCCCATTGCGCCAAACCACATGGCGCCTTGATCGTCTTGCCCGATGGCGCTGATGCCCCCAACCCAGCCAACCCCAGAAAGAGTGGCGGGATATGTGATCCAGGTTGAATTGCGTAGTCTGCTCAACATTGGCTGTTCAGGGTAAGATGGAGAACTGTGGCCAAACCAGACATCCCCGTTGGCGGCGCCATAGATTGCCGCAACATTGTTATTGCCCAACCCGGAGTTGGCAGTCGTGTAGGATGTCCACTGGCGGCTGTCGTACATGCGTACGCCACTGCCCCCCGAAGACATCCCAGTGGTGCCAAACCACACCCGTCCGAATATATCCGTTGCGATGACGTAGGCTGTATCCGAGAACACCTGCTGCGTCGTGCCCCGCCGTGCATCGTGGAAGCTGGCGACCGGCAGCGCCGTCACCGACATCGGCTTGCTGAAGTCGAGCGTGACCACACCGCGCTGCAGCCCGACGGGGTTGGGGTTCATCGTTGCGCTGCGCACGTAGGCGGGCGCGGTCTGGTCGGGGGCTGCCAGCGGCGGGTTGTAGGCGACCTGTCCCACCGTGGAACTGGCGGTGCCGCAGCCGTTGTCGTCGAAGGTGCAGTCGCGGATGCGCCCGGCGACCTGGCTGGCGTCGACGTTCCAGAAGTTGTTGGCAGCGTTGACGGTGAAGTTCTGCGTGCCCGCCTGCTCGCCGCTCAGGTAGAGGTCGTAGGTCCCATTGCCGAAGAGGTTGTTGTTGGCGATGGTGACCGAAGCCGCCGCCTGCCCGCCAAGCTGGATGCCGTAGCCGGTGTTGTGGATGATCGTGTTGTTGCGCACGCCGCGCCCCTGGCTGATACGGAAGTTGTTGGCCGGGTTGGTTTCGTCGACGGGCGTCCAGGCGTTGTCGAGCAGTTGGCCGGCGGCGCTGATACGCTGCGCCCAGATGCTGTTCACACCGGTGCGGTCGTCGGCCCAGGCGACCAGATATTCGTTGCGCTGGCTGTTGTAGGCGATAGCGGGGGCGCCCATCCTGATTCCATTGGCGCCGCTTGCGGGCGTGGAAACCAGGAGGGGTGAGCCAAGCAGTGCGCCATTGTTGTCGATGCGACGGGCATGGAGGGTGTGAAACTCAGGCATTGCGGATGTTGCGCCATAAACCCAAACTGTCATGAACTCTGCTGGTGTACTGCCAAACGCAACGCGTGGAGTAGACGCCTGGCTCGCATCGGAAATGACAACGGTTGGGCTGACCGGAAGAGTCCCATCGGCATTGATGGGCTGTACCATCAGGCCGCGCGGATCGCTCCATTCCATCCAGCCCCGGTGGCGTTCCCAAGTCATCGCGTAACGATTGATCCCAGTACCAAACGCAACGGATGGGCGTTTGTTTGGCAACCACTCCGGGTTCTCAGCAATCACCGTCGATGACACCACCTGCGTTGCTGGCTCAATCCATGCACCCAAGATGCGATGGCGCCAATTGTCTTCATGAAAAGCGACAATTGCCTTGTCGGTGGCCGGGTCCACCGCAATATCACCCAGATAGATGTTGCCCCCGACATCATCGCCAATCACGACTGCGTCGCCATTCAGCACACCGGTTGACGTCAACCTTTGGGCGTAGATTCTTGTTTCGCAGCACGAGGTGGAAGCCTGGTAACCAACCAGAAATGCGTCCCCAGAAGGCAGGTAACCTACTCTGACAGCGGTAGCGTCCCGTGCAGTGAAGATAGAGATCTCATTCCCACTGGTCTGCCCATTTGCAGTGACAAACCGTCCTTTCACGCCATCCATACCCGCCCAGACCACAAAGTAGTGGTCTTGGGTTGACTGATAAACGACGTGGGCAGAGCTGATTCCAGCAATTGTTGTCTGACCAGAAACAACGATTTCACCACTGATCGGCTGCCCATCACCAGCAAGCCGAAGTGCTTTGATAACGCCCAGCGCCGTATTTTCCACCCAGACAGCGAGATACTCATCCCGGGTCGAGTTGTACGCCAATGCCGGGCTGAGCTGGCGGAACCCACTCGACTGCACATCTAGCACGACAGCAGCGGCGCTGCCACAATTGGGGGGACACAGGCCCAATCCTGAACCACCGTTGTTCGCAATCAAGTTGTGCTCGATGTCCACCAACTGCAACCCAGAGCCATTGATCCCACCGCCGTTGCCGACGAGCACATTGTCGCGGATGATAGGAGTTCCATTTGCGTTGATTGCCGTCCCACTGTTGTTTTGGATCACATTCCCAATGATGGTCGGCGATCCCAAAACGCTGATCGGCGCACCACCATTGCGGAACGTGTTGTACAGGATGCTCGGCTCACCACTGCCGTACATCACCGTGTTGCCACCGATGCTGGTCGAGCCGCCGACAAAGCTGTTCTGCTGGATCAACGGCTGCCCCCCGCTCAGCGCGATGGCGCCGTACATGGCATTGCCGCCAGTGAAGCTGTTCCGCTCGATGTGCGGCGCCCCACCGTTGTTATTGTTCCCCACCTGGATGCTGGTGACGTTATTGCTGAACGTCGAATCCGCAATGTACGGCGACCGCGTGCTCAGGCTGGCCGCCACGTCGGCGTAGCTCACCTCCACGAATTGGAGTACGCTGCCGGCCACGTAATTGCCCGCCGCGTCATAGCTGGCGTCGACCGCCGTGTCGGCAAAGCGCAGCCCGCTCCACGTGGCGTTGGTGATCGAGTTGGTCGTGAAGATGATCGGCTGTTCGGCTGTACCGCGAGCGATCAGCGTGCCGTCCACGCGGATGAACTTGCCAGGGTTGGCTTTGATCACCGTGCCCGGCTGAATCGTGAGGGTGACGCCCTGGTTGACGATCACTGCACCCGCCAGCACGTAACTCTTGTCACTCGTCCAGGTCGTGTCCACGCTGTAGATCGTGTTGCCCAGGGTTTCGGTGCTGCCGCGCACCTGGATTGTGAAGGGCACGGCCAGGCTGTAACCGCCGGCGCCGCTGAGATTGAGCGTGAACTGGAGCGCATGGTTGTAGGGTGCGCCGCCGCTTACGGTCACGCCGAAGGGGTCGCCGCTGTTGCTGCCAGGCTGCCCTGGGGCAATGTCGCCAAACGCACCGCTGGCATCGGTGATGCTGACGTAGGGGTCGCTGCTGGTGAGTGCGCCTTGCAAGTTCTGCCCCAGCAGCCACAGGTTGCGCACGTTGAGCACAAGCTGGAAGGCCTGTCCCGGCGCCGGGCGTGCGTTCGCCTGGCCGTCGATGGCATAGCTTTCCACCGTTGCGCGCGGCTGCGGGCTGGTCGCCAGCGCAGCGCCGGCGTCGATCCGCCCTTCGCCCAACTGCCCGGCGTGCGTCGGGTTGAGTGCGTCGATGTCCACGGCTGTGTTGAGCACTTGCCACTTCACCTGTTCCGCCGTCCAGGTAGGATGCTGACTCTTGATCAGCCCGGCAAGTGCGGCGACAAAGGGACTGGCCAGGCTCGTGCCGCTATCGGTGGCGTAACCGCTCACCGTTGTCGTGCGGATGTCCTTACCCGGTGCGCTTACATCGACCCACGCGCCGTAGTTGGAAAAGATCGCCTTCTGGTCGGCGGGGTCGGTGGCGGCGACGGCCAGCACTTCGGGATAGGCCGCCGGGTAGAAGGGCGTGCTGCTGTCGTCGTTGCCCGCGCCTGCCACGATCACGGCGGTGGTCGCCGCCTCGCGAATCGCGTCGCGTAGCATGGCCGAGTCGGCGTAACCGCCCAGCGAGAGGTTAATCACGTGGGCGCCGTTGGACGCGGCATATTGCACGGCGGCAGCGATGTCGGAGTAGTTGGCGACGCCGCTGGCCTGCATGGCGTTGACGAACATCAGCTTGCAGCTCCAGCACAGCCCTGCCACGCCCGCGCCGTTGTCCGTGGTCGCACCGGCTACGCCGCCCACCTGCGTGCCGTGGCCGCTGGGGTCGGCGAGATTGCCGTTGCCGGTGAGGACGTTCCAGCCGTTCGTGTCGTCCACCTGGCCGTTGTGGTCGTCGTCGGCGCCGTTGGCGGGGTCATCGTTCTGCCACAAGCTCCCGGCAAAATCGGGATGCGCCGTGTCCACGCCGGAGTCGATGATGGCGATCACCACGTCGGCGGCGCCGGTGGTCACGTCCCACGCCGCCGGGGCGTTGATCTTCGGCAGCGCCCACTGTGCGGCGTATTCGGGGTCGTTGGGCGTGCGTGCGGCGCGGGCGATGTAGTCCGGCTCGGCGTACTCCACGGCGGGGTCGGCAGCCAGCACGGCGACGGCGTGCTCGACGGGAATGGTCGAAGTCCACTGGACGCGGTGGATACGTTCAAGACCAGCGGCTGTCGCGCCGTTCTGCGCTGAGGTCACGCGGTTGTCACCGGCAAAGACCGGCGCGGTCGTGGTGGCGCCGAGCGCCGTCAACAGCCGGTTGAGCGAGTCGACGTTGGCCGTGACTGGCGCGCCAGCCGCATTCATCTGTCCACTGGTCACTGTCACACCCGGCTTGAGTTTGAGTAGCGCCGTGTTGGGAACGTACTCGATGTAGGGATCGGTGGATGCTACGACTGGCGCAACGGGTGGTGCGGGTGGTTGCGCCTGAAGGTCGGAAAAGCCAAACGTCAACACTACCAGCGGAAGCAGCACAGTCATGAATAGCAAGCCGCTCAATCTGCGGCGAGACATCTTTTGAACAAAGTGTGAGCTCATCGGTGACTATTTCCTTTCCATGTTTTGGAGATTTGCCCACTACACGGTTGTTTTGCGTCTTTGCACCGGTTGGGGGTGACAGTCACTTCCGGAAGTGACTGTCACCCCCAACCGGTGCAAAGAAATGTTTCCTAACGGGCGTACGGTCTGAGCGGCTTATTGCGTCCACTCCCATATTCATGGCCTCGATACAATTTCCCAGTCCCATCGCATTCCGGGCAAACCACTGCGCCCAACGCCCGACAGGTCGGGCAGCTTGCAGCGTCCGGTTCAAAGGATGAGGCGGAACGGAGGGGACGCCCACCTAACAAAATGACGTAGGTCGTGCCACGACACGTCGGGCACACTGCCCACCCACGTGCGCCGCAGATTGAGCAATCCTCGACGGATGCAGTTACTTTCGTCATGGAGCACCTACCGATGACAACTCGATAAACCATTGGATATTTTTGATGCTTGCCGGCATGCTCTCCGTCTGGAAGGAAACGGAGAGCATGCCGGCAAGCACGGTCCTGTCTACCGTTGCACCGCCGGCAGATATACATACTTCACTGCCCCGAACAGCCCGAACTGGCTGAGATGGCAGACCGGGACGCTGAGCCGATTCTGCGTGGGCTGGCGGTCGTAATCGCCGCACGCAGCATCGACCCAGGTTGATGCTGTCGTGTCCCAGCGGAACAGGACGAGCTGAGTTTCGTCCATGCCGGTCACGTCGGCGTCGGTGTACTCCAGGATGACAGTGACCGGTTGCTGGAAGGCCAGGTTCTCCACCAGTGCGTCGGCGCGGTAGGCGTTCAGCTCGAAGGCCCGCCCGGCGAAGGCAAAATTGTCAGGACGCGTCGCTGGCGTGAAGGGCTCGTACACCAGTTCCGTCGGCTGGTCGAGCGCATTGGCGGGAATCTGCACCGTGCTCTTGCCGCCGGTGGTGGGGGTGAAGACGAGCGTGGCAGGCTGCGCCGGGTCGGTGATGTCGACGGTGGCGCGGTCGGGGATATATTGCCAGATTTTGCCGCCACCCGCCATGTTCCACACACCGACATAAAGATTGCCGTTGTGAATCACGGTTGAATTGTCGTAAAGCGGCCAGGTGTTGTTGGCGTCGCCCAGCCCGGCAAAACCAACCTGCGCCCAACTTGCGCCGTCGCTCGTGCGCCAGACCTCCATGCCAGTGCTCTGGTTGCCGGTGAAGGCATAGAGCATCCGGTTGTAGACGATCAGCGATTCCACGGCGCGGTTGGCGCCGCTGCCAAAGCGCAGCGGTGTGACCGCCTGCCAGTCGCTGCCGTCGCATGTCTGGCAACGCCACAGAATCGCGTCCGTGGTGTTCACGCTGGGGTTGGAGTAGACGCCGGCATAGAGATAGCCGTTGAACGGCTCCAGCGCAAAGATCATTGTCAGCGAGGATGCGCCAAAGCCGTTGGTTGCAATCTTGCTCCAGTTTAGTCCGTCTGGCGAACGCCAGATTTCCGGCCCGCTCTGTGTGTTGCGTGTGCCAGCGTAGAGGTGGCCGTTGTAGACAGCCAGGCTCCAGATGGCGCGGTTGTTCGCCGTGCCAAAGCCGTTGGGCACGACCTGCTGCCACTCGCCAGGATTGCCGGTCGTGCTGCGCCACAGTTCAGCGCCGTGAGTGTTGGTGTAGCTGTAGGTGCCGGCATAGAGTGTGCCGCTGAAGGCGTCGATGGCGAAGATGCCGCCGTTGTCGCTGCGGCCAAAGCCACCTGTCATCACCGGCGTCCAGGTTGTGCCGTTGGAGGAGCGCAGCAACTGGGCGCCGGTGCTGCGATTGGTGGCTTCATCCCAGTTGTCGACGCCCGCGTAGAGTTTCCCGTCAAACTCGAACAGCCGCACGATGCCGATATTGGTTGGGTCGCCAAGTCCGTCGGTCGCCGCTTGCGCCCAGCTTCCGTTCAACTGCCACAGGTTGGCGCCGCCATCGAAGCTGTAAGTTCCCGACGTCAGCTTGCCGCCAAAACTTGCCAGCGCACCAGCGCCCTGCTGTGGGTCGCCAAAGCCGTTGATATTGACCTGACGCCAGTTGGGGGCGCCGATGGCGAACTGCTGGACGCGATGGTTGTCGAAATCGGCGACGTACAACTCGTCTGCCGGGTTGATCGCCAGACCATGCGGGTTGAGAAACTGCGAAGTGAGGCTGCCGTAGCGTCCAAGACGCGTCAAGAAGCCGCCGTCTTTATCAAACACGTAGACATAGTGATTCCACTGCGAAGCCACGTAGATGCGATCGTTGCTGTCAACGGCCAGTTTTGACGGGCCGGAGAAATGGGCAAAGTCGTCGCCGCCCTCACCGGTGATGCCCAGTGTTCGTACATAGGCGTAATTTGCGTCGAACATCTGGACGCGGTGGTTGTAGGCATCCGCTACATAGATCATACCGCGACTGTCCACAACCACATCGCGTGGATTGTCGAAATGCTGGTTGTCGGCGCCGGCCTGTCCGGTGACGCCGATCGTGGCCTGATACGCACCGGCGCCATTGAAAACCTGCACTCGCTCATTGTCTGAGTCGGCTACATAGAGAGCACCGTCTGGCGCTACAAAGACGCCATTCGGCCCGGAAAACTGGTTGTTACCCTGGCCTTCGCCGCTGCCGATTGTGGTTACATAGCCGCCGCTGGCGTTGAAAACCTGCACACGATGGTTGCCGGCGTCCGCTACGTAGAGATTGCCGTTGGGCGCCACCGCCACGTCCGTCGGCCGATTCAGCCGGTCATTGCCCGTCAAATCCATAGTGACGCCAGCCGCACCCACCGTCCACAGCGGAGCGCCCGTGGCGTCGATTGCGATCAGGCGATTGCCAAATTCTTCGGTCAGGAAGAAACGATTGTCCGCCGCCACGGCCAGACCGGACGGTGTGTTCCAGTGAAAGGCGTCGGTCAGATACGGCACGCCGGTGACGCCAAAGGTGCGGACATAGGTCAAGGCGCCGTTGTACTGTTGCACGCGCGCATTGCCATAGTCGGCGATATAGATGTTGCTGGCGCCGTCCACCGTCACGTCCAGCGGATGGCGCAGGTTGGTCGGGCCGCTGCCCCACCCATTGCCCAGCGTCGCCACATAGGCGCGCGTGGCCTGGTTGAAGACCTGCACACGGTGGTTGTTCTCGTCGGCAACGTAGATATAGCGGCTGTCCGCCGTGACGCCAGCCGGTCCATCGAAGCGGGTGTTGCTGGCGCCGCCCTGGCCGGTTTCACCGAGGGTGGCGACATAGACCGGTGCGTAAGGCGAGGCAACGTTGTAAATCTGCACGCGCTGGTTGCCGTGATCGGCAATGTAGAGGAGGTTGCCCGGCCCAAGATCGAGGCGAAACGGCCAGCAGAAGTGCGCGTTGTCCTGTGCACAGACGCCGGTGACGCCCAGCGTCGCCCGATAGGCGCCGGTGTTGTCGAAAATCTGGATGCGTTGGTTCGAGGTGTCACTGACGTAGACGTTGCCCGCCGCGTCCACCGCCACGCCGTTCGGCCGGTGGAATTGGTCGTTGCCTGTTCCAGCCGACCAACTCCGTCCCAGTTTCTTCAGCACTTCACCGTTGGCGTCGAACTGGACGACGTGCGCCACGCTGCGATCCACCAGCCAGATGCTGCCGTCGGGACCAATGTCGACGTCAGCGATCGACTCGAAGCTCTCGCCTGTGGCGTACCGCTGCCCGGCGCGACCAATCTGGTTGACCAGCACCCCTGGCGCCGATAGCTTCAGCGCGCGGCGGCCGCGTTCCTCAGCCACCCACAAGGCGCCGCCTTCGACGGCGACGCCAGCCGGGTAGTTGAAATGAGCGGCATCTTCGAGATAGGGTTGGCCACTCATGCCGTAGCTTTGCACATAGCGGAAACTCATTCCCGGCGCCCCCAGTGGCGGTGCAACAGATGCCGCTGCACTTCTCACTGGCGCAGGCGTCTCATCCCCGGCGTCTTCGTGAGCCAACAACGGGCGCCAGGCTGTGATGACCAACATTGCAACACCGATGGTCATCATGACCATCCAGGCACGCGCAAGATTACCATTTCGCATTGGAGACATCCTTTCGTTATCGAGACTAGACGGAGGAAAATTGGGTACGCACCCAGCTTGACACACGCGAGGCGGCTTGTCATGCAGGAAATGTGCAGAATAGCGACAGCAACGCCACATCTGCTTACGCGATTTGACGAAAATAGCGAAGCCAGGGGAAGCAGGCCAGTCGCTACAGGATCAGTCCCTGTGTGCGCGCTATCTGCTGTAGCGCCAGGCGCTGTTCGAGGCGGCTGCCGCTGGCACGCGACCCCCCGAAGGTTTCGTAGATGACTTGGAGTGTGTGGCTGGTCGATGAGCGTGAGATGTTCAGGCGAGCGGCGATGTCACTCGTAGTTAACCCCTGCAGATGGAGCAAGCAGACCGCAACAATCATTTGATTGTCACGCTGGCGTTGTCGCGCCGTGCGCAACTTTTGCATGAGCAACGCCACATGCGCCGCTGTGATTTGGCCCTGTGCGATGGCGTCGGCAATGACCTGCTCTACTTCGAGGCTGCCCATTGGCGGGGAGGGGATTGCCGCCCCATGTGCGCTCAGCAGCTCGCCGATTTCGGCGCGCTGGGCAGCCGGCGCGTGTAGATAGGCCTGGCGCAACAGGTCATCACCGGCTGCGCCCAGATACCCTTCGCGAAAGAAGCGCCGTCCCAGGGAGTGAAACTCCGGCACGTTGAGCAGCAGCACCGCCACCCGCCCGACGATGGTTGGGTGCCACCAAAGCGGGAAGTAGGCGTTGTCGCCGCTCTCCAGCCAGTGCAGTTCAGGGCGCAACATCTTGGTGACAGTGGCGAAGCGCGCGCCCTGTTCGAGGCGCAGATAGGCCAGATGAAAGGTGATGGCGCAAGTCGCCTGCCGATCTTGCGAACGTGTGTAGAAGGCCAGTGACTCGCGCAGGCGCGGTTCGGCGTCCTCGCCACGCCCGGTTAAGAGTTCAAGCACACTGAGATTCACCTGAAAACTCATCCGCTGTCCCTCATCGGCTACCGCCAGCGCACGCTGGATCAACGCTTCCGCAGTGATGTAATCGCCTTGCAACACCGCCAGCCAGGATTCCTGCGCGTCGATCCAGCGGGTGAAGTTGGGGTTGTGCTCGACAGCCATACGTCGCACCTGTTCGTAGTAGTCGAGCGCCTGCTTGTGACGCTCCAGCGCACGGAGGATGTTGCCCATCACCCAATGTGCATAGATACGCTGCCGATGGAAGCCGCTGCCTTGCGAAAAGCGCACCCAGGTTTGCGCCGTAGTTAGCGCTTCTTGAAGATCGCCGCGATACCAGGCGAGATGTGTTTCGACGTTCAGGAGCGCCTCGAAGGCGTTGCTTTCCAGATGGTGGCTTTCATAGCATGTGCGCGCCTGGCTCAGCGCGTTGATCGCAACCGGATAGCGGCCAAGCTGCTGGGCAAAACTACATACCACCAACCAGGCGCGAAATTCGCGCGATGGGTTGTGTTGCAAGTGATAGAGGTGAGCCGCACGCTGGGCGTACAACAACCCTTCGGCCACCTGCCCTGTGTCACCGCACAGGCTGGCGATCATGTAGTAGAGAAAAGCTGTGTAGGCTGGAGCGTGCGTGCCGCTTTGCTCCAGCAGCGCCACAGCCTGGTCAATGGTCTGCTGCACCTGCGCAAACTCGTCGCGTTCGTAGTCCAGGCGCGCCAGTTCCAAATAGGCCCAGGCTGCGCGGTCAAGTTGGCTCGCTTGGGAGGTGTAATAGGTGGCCGCTTTGCGGAGCCAGAGACGGGCTGCGGCGATGTCGTCGTGCAAGCGCCCGTGCACCATTCCGGCTACAAACCATAGATCGGGGAGTGCTTCCAATAAGCGCGCCGGGAAGGCGGCATAGAGCGCGGCGAGCTCAGGCGTGGTCAGTCGATCGAACAGGTTGATGGCGTGCGTCGCCATCAGATCGACGGCACGCTCCCATTCGCCTGCGCGTTGATGTTGCTGTATTTGAGTGATAAGATCGTTCGGCGCTTCACCCAATGAATCGGAGGGCATTGGCATTGTGCAACTCACTACTTGGGCTTACGCAGATTCTAGTGTGTCACCTTCCTGGAAGCTCTCAGCTTCCAGGAAGGTTGCTGAGCTAAACGCGTAAGTCCTGACTACTTTACATCAGCGATTCACTCATGCTGACAGCTTCATTATGGCGTAATTTGTTGCGCCAGTCCAGTGACAAAGGTCTCTGGGGGCTATTTCACGTTGGGGGCAAAGTCGTTGCCGCAGGTCATCGCCTCTGACGCGATCCGGGTTCGCCCTGCGCTGGGGGCGGCGACATGCGGCCGCCTCGAGCCTGTGAGATGTTCAAGACCGGTGGCTCATCCAACAGCTAGAACAGACTTTCTGAGATTCTATGAGTATGGGGTGGAACATGCCTTATCCACCGCCAGGAACGACCACACTTCTTGATATCCTTTCCAGGCAGCAGTGGAGAATTGGTTGCATTTGGAAGGAAATGCACGTAGCACATTAGCAGGCACCGTAGTTTTGTTGGACACGATTCGAAGCAAAGCCCCTTTTGCGGAGACGGATGTTTTTACCGGTGGCGGCCAGTTAGCTGGCGGCCGCGGGGCTGCACTCAGGATGACGTTGCAACGATACGGTATTCAAAACCCCGATCTGGTGAAGGATGAGCACGCTGCCTTCGCTGGCGACGTGCAGGCCGGACGCGTGGGCGACATCGTGGTCGGCGACCTCGTCTTCCATGTCGTTACAACGAAGTCGTGGCGAGTTACGAAACTGACGCTTCACTGCGCATCGAAGTGGAGTAACGCTGTGCGTGGGCGGGTCTGCTGCGCCAGCAAAGGCGCGCGCAGATACTGCTGCGATTGGCGGTCGGGGGGAAGGCTTGTTCCTGGGCCAGGGTGCGCTCAGCCTGGCGTGCGTCGCGCGGTGGTGGGCGGTTGTGGGCTGGACAGCGCACGTTCACCGCGCAGCAGCCACTGCCAGAATGAGCGTCGGCCTTGCGCTGGCTGGGCTTGCCGTTGCCTCGCACAGGTGTAGAGTTCGCGATCGCACTGGTGCAGCCGCACCATCTCCGCCTCGAAGATACGTTCGCCTTCATAGGGTGACATCATAGCAACCTCCTGAATGAATGCAGTGAATGCGCCTGTCTTGCGCCGGGACGCGGGCGAGTTGTGCGGCGGGCCCGGCGCACGGCGCCGCTCCGCCGCAGCCCCTCCTGGCGGCAATCAACCGCCAGGAGGGGCTGCGCGCTGCTATTCGCGTGTGCTCGACGACATGTAGATTTGCGACTCGCGCGAGGAGAAGCGGAAGCGATTCCACGTCACCTGACCCTTGCTGTTCGGCTCGAACATTGGGCCTTTGACGTAGGGCTTGACCAGCGCGTTGAAGATGCCGTGATAGATTGGCACCAACGCCACATCCTCGACCAGGATGCGTTCGGCCTGCTGGTAGAGTTCATTGCGCTTTGCTTCGTCGTTGAGAATCTGACCCGCCTCGCAGAGGAGGTTGTTGTATTCCTGGTTGTACCAGGTGTGGCGACCGGGCATCTGTGACAGGTCGGCGCCGGGGTCCTCACAGCCGCCCCACACGCTCAGCATGTTGCTGCCGTCCACAAAGTCAAATTCGTAGGGCACCAGCGCGAAGAGGAAGTCACCGCCCTTTTCGCGCTTCTGGGCGCGCAGCCGATCCATGTAGGAGCCATAATCAAGATTTTGGATCTCGACGGTGAGATTGAGATTCTCTTTGAGCATGGCGGCGATGGCTTCGGCGGCATTGGTCAGCGCCGGGTTCGCTTCCCGCGTGTACATCGTCAGTTTGGGGAAGCCCTCGCCGTTGGGGTATCCCGCCTCCGCCAGCAGTTGCTGCGCCAGTGCGGGATCGAACGCCTGCACATCCTTCAGCCCCTCGACATTCTCGCCAGGGAAGCCAGGAGGATTCATCGAGTAGGCGGCGACAGCCTGGTATTGCAACGGGCCGTTGACAATTTTGTCGCGGTCGATGGCGTGGCTGAAGGCCTGGCGCACTTTCAGGTTGTCAAAGGGCGGATTCCACGTGTCGAAAAAGAGGTAGTAGGTGATGAAGTTAGGCCAGGAGATCAATTCCTTCTTCAGTTCGGGGTTCGCCATGATCTCGGCCATCGCTGAAGGCGGCAAGTCGTCGGTGTAGCCGCCGCCCACTGCATCCAGCTCACCATTCTTGTAGGCAGCGAAGCGCACCTGCGGATCCATAAACTCAACGATCACCTTGTCCACCAGCGGAGGATAGGGGCCGGTGTATTTGTCGTTGGCGACGAAGATCAAGCGCTTGCCTTTTTCATAGCTTTGCAGGACGAAGGGGCCTGCCGACACATAATTCTCTGGCTTGAGCGCCCAGGTGCCGTCGTCGAGACGATCCTTGACGATGTGCTGCGGCACGACCCACACATCGGCCATGATCTTGATCAGGTAGGGAACGGGGTAGTCGGTTTCGATGGTGAAGGTGTGGTCGTCCACCGCCTTGACGCCCAGCTCCTCCGGCGGAAGTTCGCCGCTGACGACCTGCGACCAGTTCTTGATGCCCATCATGCTGTAGAACCACTCGAAGTCATAGTCAGCGCGGGCGAAGCGTTGGAAGGTGAAGACAAAGTCGTTGGCTGTCAGTGGCGTGCCATCGCTCCAGATTTTGTCCTGCTGCAAGTTGAAGGTCCAGAGTTTGCCATCCTCCGAAACCGACCAGCTTTGGCAGACGTTGGGCTGCGGATTGAAATCCTTGTCTGGTCGGACGCAGGAATCAGGCCAGCCGTAGTTGTCGCCGTCGTTCTCCTCGTACACCGAGGCGTCCCACGTCATGTACTTTTGTTCGTTTGACGGATAACGGAAGACTTGCTGCTCCAGCGGCAGCGCGTCCTCTGGCAGGGTGATGCCCAGCCGATTGACCACTGGCCCACTGGCGGCTGGCGCGGCTGCCTCCGGCGCTGGCGCCGCTGGCGCGCCACACGCCGCCAGCACCAATACCGCCACCAGGCTCAGCGCAAAAAGTATGTACGATCGTCGCATAGCTCTCCTCCTACTCTATTGATATGGAATGATCCACAAGTCACGCAACACGCCCCACGCAACACGCCCCACGCAACACGCCCCACGCAACACGCCCCACGCAACACGCCCCACGCCCCACGCAACACGCCCCACGCAACACGTCACTTCCCTTCCACCATCTTCGGGTCCAGCGCATCGCGCAGCCCATCGCCGACCAACGTAAAGCCGAGCATCGTGAATGCGATCATGATGGCCGGGAAAAAGGCGAGATGCCAGAAAAAAGTCATGTTGGCGATGCCTTCGCGCCCGATCATCTGCCCCCAGCTAGGCGTAGGCGGGTTGATGCCTACACCCAGGAAGCTGAGCGCCGCCTCGGCGAAGATCGCGCGCGGGATGCCCAGCGTCACCGAGACGATGATTGGCGCCAGCGCGTTGGGCAGAATCTGCCCGAAGACAATGCGCGGTGTGCGCGACCCCACCGCCCGCGACGCTTCGACGAATTCCTTCTCGCGCAGCGTCAGGAACTGGCCGCGCGTCAACCGGCAAATCTCGATCCAGGTGGTCAGCGAGAGCGCCAACAGCACGTTCCAGTAGCTGGCGCCCATGCGCAGCATAATCAGGAAGGCCAGCAACAGCACTGGCAGCGCCGACATGATGTCCACAAAGCGCATGATGACGTAATCCACCTTGCCCCCGCGCCAGCCCGCCAGCGCGCCCATCGGCAGCCCGATGAGCAGGGCGAAAAACTGCGACAGGATGGCAATGCTCAGCGAGATGCGCGCCCCGTAGACGATGCGGCTCCACTCATCGCGGCCGTTGAGGTCGGCGCCCATCCAGAAGTCGGCGGAAGGAAAGGCGCCAGTTGGCCCAACGAAGGCCTCGTCGTAACCGTAATGGGCGATCAACGGCTGCGGCGCTCGCCCCAAAAATGGAGCGATGAACCAGTCATCGGCAAAGACGGCGCCGAAGAGCAGGACGCTGACGATGATCAGCCCCACCATCGAGAGCCGGTTGCGGAAGAAACGCCGCGCCGCGTCGCGGTAGAGGCTGCGGCGCCGCAAAACGCGAGGCGAAGGTCGGTTGGCAACATCAAGTTCAGCAGTAGCCATGAGTGAACCGGTCGTCAGCGAATACGCACGCGGGGGTCGAGGAAGACATACAGGATATCCGTGATCAAGTAGGTGAGGGCGATCAGCACAGCCCACAACATAACTAGCCCGATGATCATAGGGTAGTCGCGGTCGAATGTGCTGGTGACCCAATAGCCGCCCAGGCCAGGAATGCGGAAGATCGCTTCGATGAAGATTGAGCCGGTGATCAGGTCTGGAATCAGCGGGCCGAAGACGGTGACCATCGGGATCAACGCGTTGCGCAGCACGTGGCGCGACATGATGGAGCGCTCGCTGAGGCCTTTGGCGCGCGCCGTGCGCACGTGGTCGGCGCGCAATGCCTCGACCACGCTGGCGCGCGTGTAACGCGCAATCATCGCGATCGGCGCAAACGCATATGCCAGCACCGGCAGCACCCAGTACTGCGGCCCCTCCCAGCCGCCCGTCGGCAACCACTTCAGGTACAGGGCAAAGGTGAGGATGAAGAGAATCCCCCACACAAAGTGCGGCGTGACGAAGCCAAAGATCGAGATCAACGTCGCCAGATAATCGACCCAGGTGTTCTGCTTCACCGCCGAAATGATGCCGAGCGGGATGCCAACGCCAAAGGCGACCAGCAGCGTCAGCACGCCCAACTGCAATGTCACCGGCCAGGTGCGCCCGATCAGCCCGGCCACGGACTCATCCGGGTGCTGGAAGGACATGCCGAAGTCTAGCTGCACGACGCCTCCCAGCCAGATCAGATATTGCTGCCAGACTGGCTTGTCCAGCCCATAGCGCGCTTTGAGCGCCTCCAACTGCTGATCGGACATGAGTTGCTGCCCATACGCCCACGGCCCGCCCGGCACACCATGCATCAGCCAGAAGGTGATCATCGAGAGCACCAACAGGACAAAGAGTAATCCGAGCAACCGCGTCAGGATGTAGCGAATCATGGCGTGTGGATGGCAATACAGGCGCTTGCAGTCTGGCTGCAAAAAGCGATGGATGGCAGTCTGGCAATTTGGTTCGGCGTTGAATTGGACGGTATCCTACACAGCGATGCGACTCTTGTCAATGTCGGAAAAACCCAAAGCACAAAAGTGAGGACTTTGATGCAGATTCTTGTGTTCGGCAGCGGCCTGATGGGGCCGGCTGCCGCCTACAACGCGCTCACCGATGCGCAGGTGGCGCAGGTGACGTTGGCCGATAAGGACGCTGACCAGCTTGCCGCCGCCGCCGCCAGGCTCAAACCGTTGCTTGCCAATCCCGCGCGCCTGGAGACGACCGTGATCGATCTTGCCGACCAGCAGGCGGCGGCGGCGCTCATCGCCCGGCATGATGCCGTGGTGGCGGCGCTGCCCAGCGCCGTCATCCCGTTGGGCGTGCGCGCCGCCGCCGCGGCGCGCACGCCGTGGGTTGACCTGAGCTGGCCTGCCGACGCCGAGCTGCCCGAACTCAAACGGCTGGCGGCGGAGAATGGCGTGCTGGTCATCCCAGGCTGCGGCGTGGAACCGGGGCTGACCGAGATCATGGCGCGCTATGTCGCCGAAAAGCTCGACCGCGTGGATGAATTGCACATCAAATGCGGCGGCATCCCCGTTCAGCCCGACGGCCCGCTCCATTACCGCATCGTGTTTGGCGGCAAGCGCCTGCCGCTGCGAGAGTACGACGCGCGCATCGCTGAGCACGGGGCGCTGCGGCCCGTGCCTCGCTACTCCGGCGTCGAGACGCTGCACGTCGCGGGCGTCGGCGAGCTCGAGGCGTGGCATGAAGGCTTTATGCCCTGGCTGCTGGAGTTGGACGCGCTCAAAGGGATCAGGCTCGGCACGCAAAAGACGGTGCGTTGGCCCGGCTACGCCGCCAAAGCTACGACGCTGCGCGAGCTGGGCTTACTCAGCCTCCAACCCGTCGATGTGGACGGTGTGCAGGTGGCGCCGAAGCACGTCGTCGATGCTGTGCTCTATCCTCATGTACGTCTGCGCGAGGATGAACGCGACCTGACCATCTTCCGTGTGGAGGTGCGCGGTGAGAAGGATGGCTTCCCGCGGCGCTACAGCATCGACATGGTGGATCGCTACGATGAGGCGCTCGGCTTCACCTCGATGGCGCGCGTCACGGCCTTCACTGGCGCCATCGTGGCGCGCATGGCGGCCCGCGGCGCCTTCGCTGCGGCCGGGTGGGTCACGCCGGAGAAGTTGCTGGTGGGCGATCGCTTCCGTGAGCTGGTCGCCGAGCTGGCGAAGGCGGGCGTCACCTTTACCGAAACGGTGGAGCAGAGCAGGCGGCTGGAGGCTGGCGCTTGAGCGATTGCGGACTCAACGTGGCAATGTCGCCGCATAATCGGGCCATGCCAGCGTAAACCCCAACTGCTCCACCAGCATTCGTTGGAAGTCGGCCAGGTGGTGCGGCGTGTTGCGAACCTGACGCGGCGTCAGGCTCCGGTTGAGCGCAAACGCCGCCACCGCCCCGGCCGCGGCGCCAACGTTCCATTCCACCGGATGCAGTCGATAGCAGCCGTTGGTAATGTGGGTGACGCCCAGGTTTTTGCACCCAGGCAGCAGATTTTCGACGCGCACCGGCAACAGCGCGCCAAGCGGAAGCTGAAACGGGTAGGAGCTGATGTCGATGTAGGTGCGCAGCGCCGTGCTGGGGTGCAGGTCGATGCGATAGCTGCCTACGCCTACGCTGTCGTTGAACGTTGCGGCGCGGTCGAGACCCGCCTGTCTGCGCTGCTCCACCCCGACGTGCGCTTCTGTCACAGTGAACTCCGCGACAATGCGTCGCGCCTCGCGGATATAGACATGTTTCGCCAGTCCATCGCGCGTGCCGACCACGTCGGGGCGCAGCCGCAAGCCGGGATAGCCGTAGCCGCTGTCGTGGCGCGGTGCCTCGGTCTGCATCCAGTAGAGGAAAGCCAGGCTGAGCTGGCGGCAGGCTTCCAGATGTTGCGCCTGCACCTCTGCGCCAACACCGGCCAGCGGCCCCAGCCAGTAGTCGATCTGAGGCCAGTTGACGAGCGTGATGTCGCTGGGGTACAGGCCGTCCGGGTAGTGCCGGCGATAAAAGATGCGGCGATAATGCCAGAAATCCATCGCGTAGGGGGCGTCGGTCGGGCCGCTGAAAAGTGGCAGGTGGCGCGGCGCCAGCGAGATCGGATCGACATCCACCCAACCGAACTGGCGCGCCGGCCAGAAGGGGGCTTGATAGGTGCGCCAGAAATCGTACAGCGGCGGGCGAGCGATGGTGTAATTTTCACCGGGCAGGTAGTCGACGGCGAAGCACCACGTCACCGCCTGCTGATCGAACGGGTCAGGCGCGCCAGGCAGCGCGTGAAGCTCGTCTGTCTGCGTCTGGCTCTCAGCGCCGATGATGTGTTCGACGCCGCCCAGATCGAGCAAGTCGCCCAGCTCCGTCGCGTCGATGACGTAAGGCGCGCGGCAGATGATCGACTCACCGGTTGTCTCTGCGTGCAGCGTCACCGCCGCCACACGGTCGCCAGCCATTTCCACCGCAACCGGGCGATGCCACAGCAACACTTCGATCTGCCGACGGGCGCGATAGGGCGCCAGCAACTCCTCGATGGCGGCGAGCGCAACGCGCGGCTCGTGGCAAAGTGGGCTGACAAAGCCCTGACCAGGATTCAGGTTGACTTCGTGGCGCGCCGTGACGGTCAGCGGATAGGCGCGGCGGTAGTAGTCACGAATTTTGGCGCGCAGCAGGCGATAAGCGGCCGTGCAGCCCGTCGCTTCGATCCAGGGGTGTTCATCGGGCGGCACAGCTTGCGCCGTCAACTGCCCGCCGAGCCAGTCGGTCTCCTCGGTGAGAATGACGGTGCGCCCCAGGTGCAGCGCACTCAGCGCTGCAGCCACGCCACCCAGTCCACCACCTACGATCAGGACATCAGTTGTGCGTTCGTTCATCTTTGCGCTGTCTGACGGTTTTACAGAACGTTGATTTTGGCGATACTTACAGCATACCATGCACCACTGCGAGGATGCACACATGACGCAGCGCTCCCAAACTGGATTGTTCGAGCTCTTCATCGTCACGGCGCCCGGCCTGGCGCCGCTGTGCGCCGGGGAAGTGCAGGGAAACGCCTTGCTGGCCGGCCTGCAGTCTCCCCAGGTGGAAACCGGCGGCGTTGCCGTACGCGGCGACCTGGCGGCGCTCTACAGCGCCAACCTGCATCTGCGCACAGCAAGTCGCATCCTGGTGCGGCTTGGCGAATTCCACGCCGAAAACTTCACCCAGTTGCGGACGCGCGCGGCTTTGCTGGATTGGGAGAAGTATTTGCGGCCTGGCTGCGCCGTCGATTTGCGC
>Ga0272446_1000419_pt1 | contig 67411 bp, 60 predicted proteins | sample YNPCB0061_FD_194587 | JGI IMG/M metagenome (GOLD analysis project Ga0272446, IMG submission 194587) | Hot spring microbial mat communities from Yellowstone National Park, WY, United States - YNP-CB-006-1 | ecosystem: Environmental > Aquatic > Thermal springs > Hot (42-90C) > Sediment | place...
GCAAGTCCGTCTGGCTCGAACACAACTGGGGCGCGCGGCAACTCGACCAGGAAGCGCTCTACGACCTCGTCTTCGACCCGGCCGAATCGCGCAACGTGCTGGCCGAAAACCCCAAGGAGGCCGAGCACTGGCGCCGCCTGATGGAGGAGTGGATGCGCGAAACCAATGACCCGCTGCTCAAGGGCGACGTTCCTCCGCCGCCCGGCGCGCGCGTCAACAACCCTGACGGCGTCTCGCCGCGCGAGCCGGTCATCGAGTACGACTGATCAGCGCCGCCCCATCGCCGCTTCGATATCGGCCCAGTTGTAGAGGAAGAAATTCTTCCCCGCGCTGTTCATCGCCGCCAGCATGCCCTTCGGCCACGCGCGCCCCAGCGGGCGGGAGGTGGCGTCAATGCCGTCGGTCGAGTCGGCGCCGCCTTCGATCACGGCAACCACCTCGGAATGGTCGTGCGGGTCCGCCGCCGTCCCCTCGCGCCGGTACAGCAGGTACCGGCTGTTGCCTTTCACCTGGTCGGTGGAAATCAGATACCCCTTGCCTTTGGCCGTTGCGTAGATCGCCAGCCCCTCGCGGTCGCCCTGATAGCCCGCGCGGCCGAACAGAGCCAGCTCTTTCCGCGCCAGCGGGTGATCGGGGTCGGCGTGGTACTTGCGGATGCCGACGTCCTCATCGGCGTAATAGACGTAGCCGAGCTCGTCGTCCACCGCCACCGCTTCGATTTCCCCCGCGCCGGAGAACGCCCCGAATTCGCGCACCTTGCGGCCCCTCACCTTTCCCGAGCCGTCGTCCTCGAGCAGGTACTGCTCCAGATAGCCGTCCAGCGGCCCCTCTTTCGGCGAGACGATGGCGAAGATGGCGCCGTCCAGCGGCCGCCGATAGAGCGCAATGCCCATCGGCTCCCTGCCCCGCCCCTCGCGGCCCTCGAACACCGGGATGCCGCCGCCCGAAGAAACATCTTCGAGCATTCCTGTTTTTTCGTCGATCCGGAACACGCGGAGCCGCTTCTGGTAGCGTTCGGTCGCCACGGCGATGTCCGCCCGCCGCCCGGCCAGCTTCAGCCCGTACTCCACGTCCACGTTGTTCGGGCGGTCCAGCGGCTCGATCCGCTGCCGGGTCTTGCCGTCCAGGCCGTAGACCACCAGCGCGCCCTGCGGGGCCGCGGCCTTGTTCGTCCCGATGACGAGGCTGCGCGAGGGATCCTTCGGGTGGATCCAGACGGCCGGGTCGTCGGCGTCGTTGCCGGCGCTCTCGGTCACAACGGCGGGTTTCACCGCAACAGGCTCCGGCAGCAGGGCCGCTCCGGCCAGCGCGGCCAGTGCAGCGACAGAAAGCAGGCGGGACGTTTGAAACATCTTTTCTCCATTATGAAGGTGCTGCGCCCGCCGCCGGCCTCCGGGCCGGACGGCGGGCGCGCGTCCTGGCAGGGAGCGCCCCTCAGAAGTTCAGCCGCAGCATGAATTGCAGCATCCGGCTCGTGCCGAAGCCCGTGGCCCCGTCGTTGGCGGTGGAACGGATCTGGCCGAAGTCCGACCGCGACCAGTTGTTCACCGGCGTGCCGAATTGCGCCCGGTTGAACACATTGAACGCCTCGGCGCGGAAGTCCAGCGAGAACTGCTCGCCCAGTTTCGTCCGCTTGTTGAGGGCCACGTCGGCCTGCCAGAGGCCGGGCGCGCGCAGGATGTTGCGCGGCGCGTTGCCCCATGTGCCGCGCGCCGGCGCGGCAAAGGCGGCGCGGTTCACCCACAGGTCCGGCGTCTTGACATCGGGGTACAGCGGCGCGCCCGTCAGGTTCGGCCGCTGGTTGCGCGCGTTGCCATCGGGCACGTCCGCGGTGGCGCGGTCCAGCACCGGGCTGAACGGCTGTCCCGTGCGCGCCGTGAAAACACCCGACAGGTCCCAGCCCTCCAGCAGCCGCCCGGCGAAGCCCGACTTCGGCCCGAGCGCGCGGCCCGGCCCGAACGGCAGCTCGTAGATGGAGTTGATGGTCGCCGTGTGGCGGATGTCGAAATTGGACACTGCGCGCTCGCAACGCCGGCAGCTCGCGATCATGATCTCCGCCCCGTCGCCCGAACCCGCGTTGTCGTCAATCGCCTTCGAGTACATGTACTGGAGCTGGAACAGCCACCCGCGGGTGAAGTTCCGCTGAAGCGAATTCTGCCAGCCGTGGAAGGTGTTGTTGTTGTAGTTCACCTTCCGGTCGACGTCGGCGAACGCCGGCAGCGGGCGCACAGAGGTGCCGGGGATGAACGTGTTCACGCGGTCGCGCCCGAACAGCTTCGAGCCGCGGTTGCCCACATAGGCCGTCTGGAACACGAACGACTTGGGCAGCTCCCGCTGGATCGACAGGCTCCACTGCTGCGAGTAGAAATCGCGGCGGTCGCGTTGCAAGGCGCGCGGCTGGAAGCCGGCCGAGCGCGCCTCGGCAAAGAACGGCCGGATCGGATAGGAGAGGCCCGGCCGCTGCGCCGCCGTCAACTGGAACCGCTCCGGCTCGCTGTCCACCGCCGCCGTCACGTCGTCCTGCTGCCCTGGGCCGTAGTAAATGCCGTAGCCGCCGCGCAGAACGGTCTTCTGCGTCAGTCCCCAGGCGAAGCCGAAGCGCGGCGCCAGATTGTTCTTGTCCGGGAAAAACCAGGGCGAGCCTTGCGGGCACCAGCCGGCGCAGCGGATGTCGTCGAACACGCGGCCCCGGCCGTTGACCTCGGTCATCACCGTGTAGTATTCGTAGCGCGCGCCCAGACTCAGCGTCAGGTTCTTCATCGCCCGCCATTCATCCTGCACGTAGCCTTGCCACAGCGTGCGCCGCCCGCCGAACATCGGCAGCACGCCCGCCACCGCGAACTGGTCCACGCGGTTGTTGACGAAGGCGTCGAGGCTGGCATAGCGAACCGACACCGAGCCGTCGTCACCCGCATTGAGCTGGATGCGCCGCGCCTCGCCGCCGAATTTCACGGTGTGCCGGCCGAGCTGCCAGCTCACGTTGTCAGCGTAAGTCCAGGAGTTGGGCTTCTCATAGATCGCCGTGGAAGCCTGCGTCGTCGTCAACCCGGGCACGGTGAACGCCTCCGGCAGCACGCCTGTCTGCGGGCGCGTCAGCGCGCTGCGGTTGAAACCGAACTTGAAGTCGTTGACGATCCGCGGCGACAGCACCGCCTGCCACTGTGCCGTGGCGTTGGTCGGCCGCACGAAGCTCTCGCGATATTCAAGCAGTCCCGACCGGCGGTCGTTGAAATTGCCGTCGGTCGTGTTGAAGCGGAAGAAGAGCAGGTGGTTCGCGTTCAGCCGGTGGTCGATGCGCACCGTGCCGGCATTCTCCTCCCAGCGGTTGCGGAACACGCCGGTGAAGCGGTCCACCAGGGGATCCGACGTGGGCGACTGCCCGACAGGATAGGCGTTGACGACGCTGGCCAGCGCCGGCGACGTGGCAGCCACGCGCTGCCGCAGCAGCGCGCTCGGAACCAGCCCGTTCACCGCCGCCTGTCCCAGCCGCTGCTGGAGTCCTTCGTAGTTCACGAAGAAAAACGTGCGGTCCCGCACGATCGGGCCGCCGAGATTGCCGCCGAACTGGTTCAGCCGGAAGTCCGGGTTGTCGCTCGGGTCGAACGGGCGGCGCGCGTCAAAGCGGTCATTCCGCACGAACCAGAACACCCCGCCGTGGAAATCGTTGGTGCCCGAGCGGGAAACCAGGTTGATTTGCGCGCCCGCGCTGGTCCCTGTCTCGGCCGTATAGCTCGACGAGTTCACCTTGAACTCGGAGATCGAATCCAGCGAAATCACCAGCCGCAGCCCGCCTTCCTGGCGCGGGTCCTTGATGCCCGTGGCGTCCACGCCGTCGAAGGTCCAGTAATTTTCGTCGCGGTATCGGCCGAAAAAGCGGATCGAATTCTGCGTGCCGTCGCCCGTGTTGATCGCGCCCGGGGCCAGCGCCATCAGGAAGCTCCAGTTGCGCCCGTTGATCGGGATGTCCTTGATCTGGCGGAAACCGACCACGGATCCCAGGTCCGCCGACGTCTGCTCGAGCGGCGTCGCATTGGCCTGGATCTCGACCGCCGTGGCCACCGTGCCCACCTGGAGCCGGAAGTCCAGGTTGCGCTGCTGGCCGACCGCAAGCACAACGCCCGTCGCCTTGGCCGGGGTGAAACCGTCTTTTGTTACCGACACGTCGTAGGTGCCGACCGGCACTGCCGGAAAAACAAAGAGACCGTCGCTGGTTGTCTCCGTCTCCCGGCTGAATCCGGTCTCGGGGTTCACAATGGAAACCTTGGCGCCCGGGATGCTGGCCCCGGACTCATCCAGGACCTGGCCGTTCAGACGGCTCCGGTCCACCTGCGCAAAGGCCACGGCCGCCAACATGGCAGCGGCAAAGAAAAGACTCCACACCTGGCGTTTCTGCATACGCTGCCACGGTAACAAGGGCTGTTCACAGTTCTGTGTCTGTTGTGTTTCAACTATGTGAAATCCCCGGCTCCGCAGGACGCGGCCGCGGCGCCCGCCACCCCGCCCCGCCCCGGCCGGGCCGGGCGGGCGCCGGAGGCGGAAATTGCGGCCCGGCAAGCGTTTCTGCTAGCTTGCAGGATGTAACGCCGTTGAAAGCAGAAATGGAACAGCAAAGAAGGAAAATTGTGCGCACGCGCCGGGTCGACGAGGTGCATTCCCTCGACGAGCTGATGCGCCACTGCCTGCCCGCGTTCGGCGGGGCCTACCTGCGGCGGATCTATTCGATTCTGGACACGGCCATCGGGATGGGCTGCCCGCTGACGGTTTCCGTCGCCGGGCCGGTCACGGTGAGCGGCCAGCACCAGGCGTGGCTGATCCCTCTGCTCGAAACAGGATGGATCGCTTATGTTTCGACCACGGACGCCGTCTGCTACCACGACGGCCACCGGGCCCTCCCGGGCCGGCGCGACTGCGTCTTCGAGGTCCCCATCTTCGGCGACGACGGCGCCCTGCGCGAGCAGCGCATCATCCGCGTCGCCGACATGGCCTTCGACGACGATGTCCTGAACGATCAGGACCGTTTTCTTTCGGCGCTGCTCCGAAGGCCGGAGTTTCAGAAGCGGATGTCGGGCACCGAGCTCCGCTACAAGCTCGGCCTGTGGTACGGGGCCATGGAGAAGGCTGGCGGGGCCGCGCCGGGGCTGCTGTCCACCTGCGCCCGCATGGCCATTCCCGTCTTCGTCGGCGCGCCCGGCGACGGCAGCGTGTTTCTCAACTCCCTCCGTCTGTGGGCGATGCGCGAGGCCGGGCTGATCGAACGGCACGACCTGGATCTGGACATCCATCTTGAGGTTTTCGAAAGCTGCGCGTTCCACTACTGGGGTCTGTTCGAATCGGAAACAAAGGCCATGGGAACAATCATCCTCGGCGGAGGCGTGCCAAAGAATTTCAACCTCCAGCCGGAGCCGGCGTTGAGCCAGCTGCTCGGGCTGCCGGAGATCCGCGGCTATCTGTTCGACGTGCAAATCGTCAGCGCGCCGGTTACCGACGGTTCGCTGTCGTCCTGCTTCCCGGCCGAGGCGGTCACCTGGGGCAAGGTGGACAAGGACCACTACCAGCAAACGACCGAATCGATGCAGTGCGACTACTCGATCGTGCTGCCGCTGCTGGTCAAGGCGCTGCTCGAGAACCGCAGCCGTTACGAGCGCATGGCGCAGGAAATGGGCGAGGAGGCGTTGTTCCGCGAGGAGCCCAAGGCGCGCGGCTACCTGCGTCCGCGCGAAGGCTACCGGCTGTACGACCGGCGCGCCGAACTGGTGGAAAAGCTCAAGCAGGCGGTGCGCGAGCAACGGGAGTGGCTGCTCGAAAACCTGAACTTCCCGTTGCCGGCGGCGCCATGATCTCGCGCCGGGCCTCGCCGCGGCCGGGGGCAGGATTGCGCCAGCCCGCGCCAGCCGGGCAAGATGGTGGCAGGATGCGTGGCCTTTCCGGCCCGAGGGGAAACCTGCTGTGAGGCATCTGCGATCGTGGCGCCGGCGCGGCGCAGCCCTGCTGGTGTTCGGGGCCGCCATCACGGTTTGGCGCGCGCCGCTGGCGCCTGCCGGCCCCGCCCCCGCCCCGCCCGCGCGCCCCGTGTTTCGCGACGCGGCAGCGAACTGGCCCTTCCGCTACGTGTCCAACAACAGCCTCTACGGCCGCAAGTGGTTCCCGCAGCCGATGTGCGGCGGCATCGCCGTGCTCGACTACGACAACGACGGGCGGCTCGACATCTTTTTCACCAACGGCGCGCGGTTCCCGGAGCGGAAACGCACGGACCCGTCGTTTTACAACCTGCTGCTGCGGCAAAGGCCGGATGGCTCGTTCGAGGACGTCACCGAAAGGGCGGGGCTGGCCGGCAAGGATCTCGACTTCAATTTCGGCGTCGCCGCCGGCGATTACGACAACGACGGCTGGACCGATCTGTTCATCGCCACCGCCGGCCGCAACGTGCTCTACCGCAACATGGGCAACGGCACGTTCCGCGATGTGACCGCCGCGTCGGGCATCGGGACCAAACCCGCCAACCTGCTCAGCGTGGCCGCGGCCTGGTTCGACTACGACCGCGACGGCTGGCTCGATCTGTTCGTCTCCAATTACACCTTCTGGTCGCCGGAAACCGACCACCGCTGCGCGATGAGCGACATGGACCTTTATTGCGACCCGCGCCGCTACCCGAGCGTGCCCCACCAGCTGTTCCGCAATCTCGGCAACGGAAAATTCGCCGACGTGACGGAAAAGGTGCGGCTGAACGAGGCGCCGGGCAAGGGCATGGGCGTTTCCATCGCCGATTTCAACGACGACGGCTGGCCGGACGTCTTCGTCGCCAACGATACCGACCCGAATTTCCTCTTTCTCAACCGGCAGGGGAAATTTTTCGAGGAGGCCGGGCTGCAACTCGGCGTCGCCTACAACGAAAACGCCCAGGCCGGCTCCTCGATGGGCTGCGACGCGAAGGACTACGACAACGACGGCCGCGTCGACATCTTCTACAACAACCTCCGCTCGCAGATCTGGGGGCTGCTGCGCAACACCGGCGAGGCCTTCGAGCTGGTCTCCACGCCCGCGCGGATCACGTTTCTGAGCCGGCCCTATTCCGGCTGGAGCAACGGCTTCATCGACTACAACAACGACGGCTGGAAAGACATCTATTCCGCCAACGGGGACGTTGACGAATTCAACGAGCTTTCCCCGCAAAATGACACGATGTTTGAAAACGTCGAGGGGAAGCATTTCATCGACGTTTCCGCAGAACTCGGCCCGGATTTTCTGCAAAAAGGCTTCCAGCGCGGCTCGGCCTTCGCCGACCTCAACAACGACGGCTGGATGGACATCATCGTCACCAGCCTGAACCGCCGCCCGCGGATCCTGCTCAACAGCGGCGTCCCGGGCCGGCACTGGCTGCTCGTGGAGCTGACCGGACGCCGCAGCCCGCGCGACGCCATCGCAGCGAAAGTGAAGGTGGTCACCGCATCCGGCCGCGCGCTGTACAACCATGTGGCCGTCAGCGTCGGTTTCATGGGCTCGAGCGACCGCCGCGTCCATTTCGGCCTGGGCGCGGAGGACAAAATCCGCGCCGTCGAAATCACCTGGCCGAGCGGCGCCAGACAGACGCTCGAAAACGTGGCCGCCGACCAGATCCTGAAGGTCGTGGAGCCTGCGGCTGCAAAGCCCAGGCCCGCCCCGGCGGCCAGGCCCGCCCCCGCCCGCTGAGATAAGCTGGTTGCCCGGAATGCACCCGCTTCTGGAAGAGCTCGCCGGCTGGAAGCGCCGCTACGGGGAGCACCCCGCGCCGCTCGTTCGTCTGCTCGAGCGGATCGCCGCTGCGGAATTTCCGGAGCCTGAACAGCTGGTCCGTTTGCACGAGGACCTGCTCTTTCTGCGGGCGTACCCTCATGGCGCAGATGTCGCGCGGATGTGCGACACAATCCTCAGGGATTTCAGCAGGAGGGTCGCGGCCCTGGGAGAAGTCCCCGCGCAAATGGAGGAACCCGAAGTCTCGGGCATCGCCGGAACATCCGTGACGGCCGTGTTTTCTTACGAAGCGGCGCGGCAGCTGGCGGCCCGGCATGGAGATGCCATCGAGATTTCCTGGGACGATTGCCCCGAGCCGGACCGCTTCGGGCCGCTGCTGGCGGCCATCCTGCCCGCCGCGCGCGAAGAGTGGCCCGTGGAGGCGCATTTTGCGGCGCGCGCCTGGATCGACCGTGTGCGAAGACCGGGGCAGACCGCGCTCCGGTGGCTTCTTGGCCGGCTGGAACGCCTGCCAGGCCCGCGCGAGCGCCGCGCCGAGCTCTACGACGCGGCCAAGATCATGCTCGGCTGGCGGGTGGGCGATTCATCCGCTGCCCGCACCCATACGCGCTCCGGCCCGGCCACGTTTTTTCATGACGCGCCGCTGTTGCGCCGCAGCGATGTCCGCATTCAGAACGAACTCGACGGGCCGCCACTGCCCGTGCAGCGGCTCTCCGCCTCCGAAGCCCGCCCCTTGCTTGCCCTGATTCATGACACGTCCGCCGTGCGCTACCGCGAATTGCACGGCTTCAACCACCCGGACCTGCGCACCGTACACTGCGTCCGTCCCGGGCGGGGCCTGGAAATCCTGTTTTTCGGCATCCGCGAGGAAGCGCGGCTGCCGCTGCGCGCCTATCACGCGGGGATGTTTTTCAAGAACGGCGTGCCGGCCGGCTACGTCGAGGTGCTTTCATTTTTCGAGCACGCGGAGGTCGGCTTCAATCTGTATTACACGTTCCGCGAGGGGGAAACCGCCTGGATTTATGCGCAAATTCTGAAATTGTGCCGCCAGATGCTCGGCGTGTCCGTCTTCCGGCTGGATCCTTACCAGATCGGGCAGGACAACGAAGAGGCGATCGGGTCCGGCGCATTCTGGTTCTACCGGAAGCTCGGTTTTCGCCCAGTGGACCCGGAGATCGAACGGCTGGCCCTGCGCGAAGAGGCCCGCCTCGCCACACGGCCGGGCGAGCGCACGCCTGCGGGCCGCCTGCGCCGCCTCGCCGCAAGCCCCATGGTGTGGGAGCCGGAGGGCGCGCCGCGCGGCGCGTGGGACCGCTTCCACATCCGGCGGCTCGCCACTGCAAGCTGGCCGGCCTCCGTCCGGCGCCGGTTCGCCGGGCACGAACAGGTGCGGTCCGCGCGCGGGGAAGCGGAATACCTGCGGAGCCTTCAGCGCGATGAAGCGCTGCGCCGCGCGATTCTGCGGCTCGGGTCGGAGTAAGCCGCCGCGCGGGCGGCTCACTTCCGCAGGTTCGTTTCAAACAGCTTCAGGATGCGGCGGTATTCGTCCGTCCAGCTGGAGGCGTGCACGAAGCCGTGGTCCTCCACCGGGTAGATCGCCACTTCCCAGTTTTCCTTGCCCAGCTCGATCAGCTTCTGGGCCAGCCGCACCGTGTCCTGGAAGTGCACGTTCGCGTCGGCCATGCCGTGGCAGATGAGCAGCGCGCCTTGCAGTCCGGCGGCGTGATAAATGGGCGAGCTTCGCTTGTAGGCTTCCGGATCGTCCTGGGGCAGGTTGAGGATGGCGCCCGTGTACGGGTGGTTGTAGTGGGCCCAGTCGGTCACGGGCCGCAACGCGGCTCCTGCGGCGAACACGCCCGGCTGCGTGAACATCGCCATCAGCGTGATGAAGCCGCCGTAGCTGCCGCCGTAAATGCCGATCCTTTTCGGGTCAACGCCGTGCTCCGCGGCAAGCCACCGCGCGGCGTCCACCTGGTCGTCGAGGTCCTTGCCTCCCATGTGGCGGTAGACGGCGGTCCGCCAGTCGCGCCCGTGGCCGGCCGAGCCGCGGTAGTCGAGATCGAGCACGATGTAGCCGCGCTCCATCAGCAGGTGATGGAACATCATCTCGCGCGCGTAGCTCGACCAGCCGCGGTGCACGTTTTGCAAATACCCGGCGCCGTGCACGAAAATCACCGCCGGCCCGCCCTTTTTCCAGTTTTTCGGCTTGTAAATATGGGCGGGAACCCGGGCGCCGTCGCGGGCCGGAATTTCCACGATCGGCTTGTCGATCCACGGATATTTTGCGAATTCCTCCGAAGGGGAAACGGTCACACGCCGCATGGCCGCGCCCGGCCGGGCATCCATCAGGTACAGCTCCGGCGGCTGGTTGGCGCGGCTGTGGATCACCGCAAGCCGCGCGCCGTCGGGGGAAAGCTCGCCTTCGTAGACGCCCGGCGGGCCGGTCAGCCGCGTGCGCGGGCCGCCGGCGGCGGGCATCAGGTAAAGGTGGTGTTCGTACGGGCTTTCCTCGCTGGAAACAAGCAGAAAATACTGTTTGTTTTTCGAAAGTTCGGCGCTTTTTACCTCCCATTTCCCGCTGGTCAGGGCGCGGATTTCCCCCGTGTCCCAGTCGGCCGCGTACAGGTGCGACCAGCCGTCGCGCTCCGCCTGGAACCAGACTTCGCGCCCGCCGGGGAGCCAGCCGAGCGACTGGGCGCCCGGGCCGTCCACCCACGCATCGTCGTGCAGATGGAAAAGCGGCCGCAGCTTCGCCGTCTCGGCATCCACGGCGAACACCCAGCGGTCCTTGAAATCCGAGGCGCGGCCCAGCACGGCGAGGCGGGCGCCGTCCTCGCTCCATCGGGGATTGAACAGCGTGACCGGCCGCTCGGCTTCCTTGCCGTCGCGTGTCGTCTTGATCCCGGGATCCAGCCACCGCACCTCGCCGTTGTCGGCCCGAATGAGCGCCATCCGCTGCCGCGGCTGCAAGTCGCCCACCTTGGTCCGCGTGGGCTGCGTCTCGGTGTAGGCGGACTCGGTCACATAGAGAGGCATGAGCGCGGTCTTTGCCTCCTGCGGCCGTTCAGTAATGACGGCCAGGACGTACTTCTCGTCCGGGGAAAGCAGCAGGTCCGTCACCGACTGCCTTTGCGAGAGGCGCATTGGCTTGCGCGGGTTTTCCTTCCGCCGTTTTTCCTCGCGCTCTTCGCGCTGCCGCGCGCGTTTTTCCACGGCCTCGAGCAGCGCCCGCTCCTCTTTCTTCAGGTACTCTTGGCTTGCCGTGCCTTTCCGCTCCTCCCCCGGGTCCGGCGCTCCCGGGGCGAGGATGTTTGTGAGCTGCTCGATGACGCCCGACTCGAGCGAGAGAACGTACAGGTTCCCGCCGCGGACGAACGACACGCGCTTGCCGTCGCGGGTGAGCCGCGGCGAGGACTCGGCGTCGGAGGTGCGCGTCAGCCGCCGCGCCTGGTCGGTAACGTAGTCATACAGCCAGATGTCGCCCTCGCGCGCGAAGACGGCCTTCGTGCCGTCCGAGGACTCCGAGGCCCGCGCCGGCGGCGCCTCGAGCGCCTCTTCCTCGCTCAGGCGGCGCAGCCCCGAGCCGTCGCGGTTCACCACCCACGTGGAGTATTCTTTTTCGGGCGGCTCGGAAGCCTGCTTCCACTCGAAATAGACGCGCTGCCCGTCGCCGCTCCAGCGCACAGCGCGCGGCGCGTATCCATAAAGCGCCGGGCCTTGCATGATCCACTCGACGGTGAGCGTGCGCGGCGCAGGCGGCTGCGCGGCGACAGGCGGCGCGCACAACAACGCGCTCATCAGGAGACAAACGGTTTCTCGCATGGCCTGAAATTCCGGATTTTCTCACACGCGGGCAGGCGGGCTGCAATCAGCCCAGCTTCCACGGGGCGCGGTACTGGCGCCGCAGCAGGGCGTTGGCGGCGTCATTTCCGGCGACGCGGCCGGCCGCCGCGTCCCACTCGATGCGGCTCCTCGAGCGAAGCGCCACGTTGCCGAGCATGGCGACAGCGGAGACATGGTGGCCGACGTCGAGGTTTTCCACCGGTTGTTGCCGCGACTTGACGCAATCGAGGAAATTCCGCGCGTGGGCCACGCGCGCGTTGTCGCCCGCGGGCGCGCGGCGGCGCATTTCGACCACCTTCTCGCGCTTCTTCGGCTCGGCCACCACTTCCCAGCCGCTGTTGTCGACGATCAGAGTGGCTTCCGTGCCGGTGAAGACCACGGCGTGCTCGCGGCGGTCCGGGCCCAGGCCGCACTGCACCGAGTGCTCCCAGATGAGCGTGTACGAGGGGAAATCGTAAACGGCGATCTGCGTGTCCGGCGTCTCGGTGTTGTCCTGGAGCACGTATTTGCCGCCGCTGGCAACCACGCTTTTGGGCCACTCCGGCCCCATGGCCCAGAGGGCGATATTGACGAGGTGCACGCCCCAGTCCGTCATCAGCCCGCCTGCGTAATCCCAGAACCAGCGGAAGTTGAAATGGAACCGGTTGCGGTTGAACGGGCGCTTCGGCGCCGGGCCGAGCCACATGTCGTAGTCGACGCCCGGCGGCACGGGCTCGTCGGGCGGGTTGCCGCAATCGGTCACCCAGTCGAGGTACGCGAAACAGCGCACCTGCCGCACCTTGCCGATTTTTCCCGAGCGCACCATCTCCACCGCTTCGGCCCAGTGCGTGCCGCTGCGCCATTGCGTGCCCATTTGCGCGACGCGGTTGTGGCGCCGCGCGGCATCGCGCATCACCTGCCCTTCCCAGATGGTCGTGGCGAGCGGCTTTTCGACGTAAACATCCTTGCCCGCCTCGAACGCCATCACCGTGGGCAGCGCGTGCCAGTGATCGGGCGTGCAGTTCAGAATCACGTCGACGTCTTTGCGCTCCAGCACGCGGCGGAAGTCCTTCACGGCGTCGGGGCGCTTCCGGCCGAGATCGTCCAGACGCTTGAGCGTCTTTGCGATCATCGCATCGTCGACGTCGCAAATGGCGGCGATTTCGCACTCCTTGTGGGCGAGAAACGCGTTCGAGTCGGCGACGCTGATGCCGCCGCAGCCAATCAGTCCGATGCGCACGCGGTCCGAGGGCGGCGCAGGCTCCGCCCCGGCGGCGTAGGCCGCCATCGCCAAACCGGACACGAAGGAGCGCCTCGTCGGGTCGCCAAAGGCCATGGGCATGCCTCCTGAACCGGAATCACTCAAAGCATACACCCGGCCTGCCGCAGGCGCTCAGCACTCAGCGGGTTGCGCATGCCTTCCGAGCGATTCAAGCAGGCGGCGCAGGTCCTCCGCATGCAGCGGCTTGCCCAGAAAAGCGTCCATGCCTGCATCGAGGCATGGCTGGAGGTCTTCGGGGAATGAGCGCGTGGTGAGGCCGATCAGCGGTGTTCGCGCGCGTCCCGCCTGTTCTTCCATGCGGCGGATCTGCTGCGCCGTGCGTTCGCTCTCCGCACCCGGCATGTCGGCGTCCAGCAGAATCAGGTCCCAGCCGCCGCGCCGGGCCTGCTCCACCGCCGATGCAGAATCAGACACGCAAACGGCTTCGCAGCCTTCGCCTTTGAGCAGCCTTTCCAGAAACCGGCCGATGACGGGGTTGTCCTCGCACAAGAGAATCCGCAGCTTGCCGCGCCGGGCCCCTTGGGCCGGCGACCCGCTCTGTTGCGGGCTTTCCTCTGCGGCCGGCAACGGCAGCGAGAAGAAGAAGCGCGACCCCTTCCCGGGCTGGCTTTCCATCCGGAGCCGGCCGCCCATCAACCGAACCAGTTGCTCGCTGATGGCGAGCCCCAGCCCGGCGCCGCCGTACTGGCGGGTCGAGGACGAGTCCGCCTGGGTGAAGGCGCGCAAAACCTCCTGCTGCTTTTCCGGCGGGATGCCGATGCCGGTGTCGCAGACTTCAAAACGAATCCTTCCGTCGGGCTCGGCGTCCAGCTCCAGCCGGATCTTGCCGGCGTGGGTGAACTTGACCGCGTTGCCGATCAGGTGAACGAGCACCTGCCGCAGGTTGCGCGCGTCGCCGACAACAACGGCCGGCACGGCGGCGCCGACCTCCAGCTCCACCGCCAACCCCTTTCTTTCGGCAGCCGCGGCGAGCGGGGCAAGACTCTCGTCAACGGCCGCCTTCAGGTCGAAAGGCTCCCGGCGGATCTCCATCCTGCCTTTCTCGAGCCGGGAAAAATCGAGGATGTCCTCGACCATGCGCAGCAGGGCCCGCGCCGAGGTGCGGATCGTTTCCAGATAGGCCCTCTGCTCGACCGTCAGCCGGGTGTCCAGGGCCAGTTCCGTCATCCCGATGATGCCGTTCAGCGGCGTGCGCAGTTCGTGGCTCATATTGGCCAGAAATTGCGACTTGGCCTGTTCGGACTGCCGGGCCTCGACCATCAGGCGCCGGATTTCGGCCGTCTGGCGCCGGACGGCCCGGCGCAACAGGAAGGCCCAGACCCCGGCGGCGCCGAGACCGATGAGAAGAATGCCAAGGCCCCTTCGGAGATAACGCAGCTCGGCCTGTTCGGGCGGACTCACCAGAACGAGGTCCCCCGTCGAGCGAAGCCGCAATTGAAACTTGTTGGCCTCTTCGGGAATGAGGATTCCGGTCGCCTCGACGGTGGCGCCAACGGGCGCAATCCGCGCCATGCCGGACGGAGCGTCGCGGTCGCGCCGCATATAGACCCGCAGGTCGGACGCCCCGGCCCCGAGCCACAGCACATCGCGCGTGTCGCCTATCGACAGCCGCTGCACCACCCCGCGCACGCTCACCAGGCTGCCCGCGGCGCGCCCGTCCACCGCCTCTTGCAAGCTCAGCCGCTCCGGCCTGGGCACTGGCGCCTTGCCGAGAATGACCACCTCGGCCCGCCCGAGCTGCGGCTCCAACTCGTCGTACAATTCGGGCCTTCCGCAGGCGCGGACGGCCGCCCCCCGCGGCACTTCCCCGCTGCCGCTGCCCTGAACCACGATCCCGCCGGTTCTGTCCTGAATGTAGAAGTCTCGCGGCCCGGACTTCAGCACGCCCGTCTCCATCGTGACGACGCCTTCGACGCAAACCTCCCCCTGGAACTTTTGCCAGGAAAGCCGCCGCGCGTCCGATACCGGAATGCTGCCGCCCGGGGCGGAAGCCCGCTCGTCGCCCGGAGCCGGATTGACCAGGGTCGCCAGCAACAGGACGAGAACCGTCATTTACTTCGATATCGGCTGTTTTGCATGGAAGTTTTAGCAGGTTGCAGATGGACGGCCGAATCAAATAACCCCGAAACTGCCGGGGCCTCCGTCGGTTGAGGCGTCATGACAGGCCAGGACCGCTACCGGCAAGAGATGTTCCTGTACGCCACGCTCGAGGATCTGGCGCCGCCCGATCCCCCGCTGCCGGATTTCGTCCGCCCGTGTTCAATCAACCGCCGGGACAGGAAGGTCGGCCGCAAAATGCGTCAGGAGGAGTGAATTGCCCGCACGATGGCGCAATTTTCCGCGATTTCGTCCTTGAATTTCGGCCACATGCCCACGATGACCGCGTCGGCCGGCTTGATGTTGGCGAATGCGAACCGGAACGCCGCCTCGATCTGGTCCCGGCTGCCGCCGGCGCGGCCGGCCCCGAGGATCTTGAACCCGAAACAGGGCTTCGATGTCTGGCGGATCACCTTCGTCATCCGCTCGGGATCCTTCTCAAGGAACGGTTCTCCGAGCGGCCGCTCGCCGTTCAGCAGGGCCCGGACCTGCTCCGGCGTGCGGGTCACATGGTAAAAGCAGGCCATGTAATAATCCACGGGCCAGCCTTTTTCCTCGATCCATTCGATCACCGCCGGGTTGTGCGTGGACACGCCCGCCATCACGCCCGTATCCCGCACCCTCTTGACGAATTCCAGCACCCGTTCCATCCGGCCCTCGCGAAACGCCTCATCCGTGCGGTTGCCGTGGTGCGCCATGCCGAGGAACCCGAGCTTCGCCACCTCCGGGATCATCCCGAAATCCTTTTGCAATTCGAAGTCGCTCAGCAGGAATACCTTGATCTTCGAGCCGCGCTCGCGGACGCCCTTCAGGGTCTCGATCGTCTCCTTCTGGTAGTGCAGTTGCCAGGCCGTGATGCCGGCGCGCTCGGCGGCGAGCACGGTTTCCACGCGGCGCTCCGGCGTCATCCATTCGCGCATGCACTGGTCCAGAACCCGGTTGAAGTGCGAGTACCCCATCATCGGGTTCGTCCCGAGCACGAGGCGTGAAATCTCGTGCTTTCCGCCGAACTTCACGGCGGGCAACGGCGGCGCTGAAACGGCCACAGCGGGAGCGGCGGCAGCGCCCTGGAGAAACGTGCGGCGGGTGGTGGCCATGGGCAGTCTCCTTCAATCAGATCCGGATATCCCGCTTTTACCAGCCGCGCCTTGCCGAGTCAAGCGCACGGGTATGCTGTTTGTTATGGCGCTGCACCCCCTTGCCGGCAGCCCCGCGCCGCCGGAAGCCCTTGTGGATCCCGAACGTCTCGTCGCCGCCTACTACGGCAACCGGCCCGATGTTGCCGACCCGCGCCAGCGGGTCAGTTTCGGCACCAGCGGGCACCGCGGCTCGTCGCTCGATGCAACGTTCACGGAATCCCACATTCTCGCCATCGCCCAGGCGATCTGCGAGTACCGCCGCGCGCACGGTTACACGGGCACGCTTTTCATGGGCAAGGACACGCACGCCCTCTCCGCGCCCGCCGAGCGCACCGCCATCGAAGTTTTCGCCGCCAACGGCGTGCCCGTGGCCGTCCAGGCGGGGGGCGGATTCACGCCCACGCCTGTCATCTCCCACGCCATTCTGGAAGCGAACCGGCGCGGCGGCGCCATATCGGACGGCGTCGTCATCACCCCCAGCCACAACCCGCCCGCCGACGGCGGCTTCAAGTACAACCCGCCCGACGGCGGCCCCGCCGGCTCCGACGTCACCGCCTGGATCGAACGGCGCGCCAATGAACTGCTGGCGGACGGCAACCGCGGCGTGCAGCGAATGCCGTTCGAGCGCGCCATGCATTCAGGCAACATCCGGGAAATCGATTTCGCCGCCGATTACATCGCCGGGCTGGCCGCCGCGGTCGATCTCGAAGCCGTCCGCGCTTCAGGCCTGCGCATCGGCGTTGATCCGCTCGGCGGCGCCGCGGTTCATTACTGGCCGAGAATCGCCGAACAATACGGACTCAACCTGACGGTGGTCAATCCGCGCGTCGACCCGGCGTTCAGCTTCATGACCCTCGACCACGACGGCAAGATCCGCATGGACTGTTCCAGCCCCTGGGCGATGGCCGGGCTTGTCCGCCTGAAGGACCGCTTCGACATCGCCTTCGGCAACGACCCGGACGCCGACCGGCACGGCATTGTCACTCCTTCCGGCGGCCTGATGAACCCCAACCATTACCTGTGCGCGGCCATCCGCTATCTCTGCGCGCACAGGCAGGCATGGCCTGCGGCGGCAAAGATCGGCAAGACGCTCGTCTCGAGCGGCATCATCGACCGCGTGGCCGCGGCGGCGGGACGCCAGGTTTGGGAGACGCCCGTCGGCTTCAAATGGTTCGCGCCCGGCCTGCATGACGGCTCGCTTTGCTTCGGGGGCGAAGAGAGCGCCGGCGCCAGCTTCGTGCGGCGCAACGGCGCCGCATGGACCACGGACAAGGACGGCATCCTCCTCGGCCTGCTCGCCTGCGAGATCACCGCCGTGACCGGACGCGACCCGGCCCAGCACTACCGCGAGATCGAACAGCAGCACGGGCAGTCTTTCTACGCCCGCATCGACACACCCGCCACGCCGGAGCTCAAAGCCAGGCTCGCCAGGCTCGACCCCGGGCATGTGTCCGACTCCACCCTGGCCGGCGACCCGATCCTCGCCAAGCTGACCACGGCGCCCGGCAACGGCGCGCCCATCGGCGGGCTGAAGGTGGTCACCGCGAACGGATGGTTCGCCGCGCGCCCCTCCGGCACCGAGGATATTTACAAGCTGTACGCAGAGAGCTTCCGCAGCCAGGAGCACCTGCAACAGATCATCGAGGAAGCGCGGCAGCTGGTGCAGCGCGCGCTCGGATGAAGCCTCAGTCGAGCGCGGCAATCTCGCCGGGCACGATCTTCCGCGTGCGGGGCAGGTATCCGCGGTAGCTCAGGTATCCGACCCCTGCAAGAATGCCCGTGAAGACAACCAGCTTGAGGACATCCGTGGCGCGGTTCTGCGGCAGCGTCTTCCACAGCACGAACAGCACGGGCTGCGCGATGCACATCGCCCACACCGTGCCGTAAAAATACCGGCGCTCGTCGCCTTCGCCCGCTGTCGAGGGCTTCACCCGCGGCAGTTTCCCCAGCAGGCCGAGAATCCAGACCGGAATGACCACCGGAAAATAGCCGTAATAATAAATCTGTTTCAGCATCCATTTCCCGGTGATCACGGCAACCACCAGGCCGGCCAGGTTCAGCAGCCCGTAGCTGACCGCCGCGCCCCATGCGAAGGTGTAGCAGATGCGGCGGTACAGCGGGTTCGGCTTGTCCTCGGTGAAGCGGATGATATAGGGGGCGGGCTCGCACCCCGGCAGCTTGCCGCGCAGCCCGGCAATGCCGGTGCCGATCATCACCGCCGCGAGCCACCAGATCATTTTGCCGCCGAAGCCTTCCTCGAAAAGGCGGAAAACCATCGGGCCGGGAATCAGGAAGAAGACGAAAATCCAGATGGGCCAGTGGTTGAAACGGTAGTAGAGCTTGTTGCGGGTGCGGATCTTCCGCTGGCTTGCCAGTTCAACCTTCACGTTTCCCATACGAACTATCCAGTGTGCCACAGCCGCGCCCCCGCCCCGGCGGTAGAATGCGGCTCATGCGGATCGATCTGACGGGACAAAAGGCCCTCGTCACCGGGGGTGCGAGGGGCATCGGAGCGGCCGCGGCCGCAGCGCTCAAGGACTGCGGCGCGGAAGTTGTCGTCGTGGACCTTCTGGGGGACCCGCCGGTGGACGTCTCCGACCCGGACGCCCTCGAGGAGGCGTTCCTCCGGGCCGGTCCGCCGGACATCGTCGTGGCAAACGCCGGCACGGCCGTCTTCAGGAGACTCGACGAGACCACCGACGCCGAATGGCGCCGCCTCATCGACATCAACCTCACCGGCGCATTCCACACCGTGCGCCTGGCCGCGCGCGCGATGAAGCCGCGCCGCCGCGGCGCCATCGTTTTGACCGCCAGCACCAACTCGTTTGACGGCGAGGCGGATCTGGCGGCCTACAACGCGACCAAGGCCGGCCTTCTCGGCCTGCTCCGCACCGCCGCCAACGAGCTGGGGCCCTTCGGAATCCGCGTCAACGCCGTCTGCCCCGGCCTGATCCGGACCGACCTCACCGCCGCACACTTCGCCCGCCCGGAGCTCCTCAGGGAGTATTTCCGCCACATCCCGCTCGGCCGTGGCGGTCTCCCGGAGGAAGTGGCGGCCGCCATTGTCTTTCTGGCTTCGCCGCTGGCGTCCTACATTACGGGCGCAACTCTGCTGGTCGACGGCGGGCAGATGGCCGCCAAGTTCGGCATTTGGGACGAGAGCGCCGCGCGCTTCGCCGGCGATCACTGGGAGCTGTCCGGCAGTCCTTCCACCACAGCCTGAATCGTGGCCGGGGCGTTGCCCTCCAGCCGGTTGTTCACGAACAGGAACGCCATCTGCCGCCGTTGCCGCGCGCGCTCGATGAGCATCCGCAGCCCGCGGCGGGCGCTCTCGTTGACTTCGCGGAGCCGGTCGTAAGGCTCGAACATCGCCACCGCCTGCTCGTACGTTCGCCCCTGCTTCAGCAGGGCCCGCGCCACCAGGAAATCCGCCGTATAAGCGGCTTCGATCCGCGCCTGCTCGTCGAGCGGCGGCATTCGCGTCCAGGCGTTGAACACGTGCGCGGCGCCGCGCTCCCGCAGGGCGTCAAAATACGGCTCGTCGAGAAACTCCCGGTTGCGGACCTCCACCGAATAGCGCCATCCTTCCGGCAACGCCCTGAGAAATTCCTGCAAATCCCGGGCGAATGCCTCGACGTTTTCGTAGTGGCGCTTGCCCATCGTGCCGAATTCGAAGATCAGGACCCCGACGCGGTCCGCGTTTTCTTCCAGCGGTTCGAGAAACGCCCGCCGGAAAAGGTCTGCGTCCAGATAGTGCTCGTTCGCCTTGCCGGCCCGCCCTGCGTAGCGCTCGTGCGAAGGCCACTCCTTGACGGTGATCTCCTCGGGGACCTTCAAGCCGAATTTCAGCTCCCGCGGCGCCACGGAGAACAGCCGCTTCCAGTATGATTTCGACGGGAACTGATAAAACGAAAAATCGCCGCCGACGGCCGGAAAAACCTCCGCGTATTCCGCCAGGCATTCGTCGGCGAATTTTTTCTGCGAGAACCGGCCGCGCGTCATGTAACGCTCGCGCGTGTAGATCTGGCCGATCCATCCTTCGTACTTCCACGAACTCGTGCCCAGCAGAATCCCCTCAGCCGCCAGCTGGCGCAACCGCGCGGCCAGCCGCTCGCGCGGCGAGGCCGGTTCGGCGAACAACGGCAGGTTCTCCACGCGTCCATCCTTTCGCCTTCATTGTCGCCCGTGACGCGCGGCGGGGATTGACATGCGGGGCGAAAGGTGTAAATAATTACAGTATGGAGTTGACCGCCCGGCAAGAGGAAATCTACCGGTTCATTCTCGACTACAGGGCGCGCAACGGCTGCTCGCCCTCCATCCCGGAGATCCAGCGCCATTTCGGCATCCGCAGCCCGAACGGCGTCGCCGGCCATCTCCATGCCCTCGAAGCCAAGGGCGTCATTCGCCTTTCAAACCGCGGGTCGCGCCGCATTGACGTGCCCGCCGAGGCCGCGCCGCCTGCGCCGCGCGTGTTTTCCCTTCCCCTGTACGGCGCCATCCCGGCCGGCCCGCCGCAGGCGCTTGGCGGCGAAAACGCAGAACGGGAGGCCTGGTTTGACGAGGCCCTGCTGGGCTTCCGCCCGAAGCCCGGTTCCTTCGTGCTGAAAGTGCGCGGCGACTCGATGAAGGACGCCGGCATCCTTGACGGCGATCTGGTGCTGGTCGAGCCCAACCCGGAACCCCGCGCCGGCCAGATCGTCGCCGCGCTGATCGATGGCGAGTCGACGCTGAAACGGCTGGTGAAGGTTCGCGGGGCGTGGTTCCTGAAAGCGGAAAACCCGGCCTACCCGGAGCTGCATCCGCGCGCGGACCTGGTGATTCAGGGCGTCGTCCGCACGGTCATCCGCCGCCTCGGCTGACATCCCGCCCGCAATCCGGTACCCTGAGGTCATGCAGGACGAGCCTGCGCCGGACTCCCTTCCCGCCGCATCCCCGCCCGACGCCTCCGAGCCCATGCTCTGGTGTCCGGTCTGTTCCCGGCGTCTGGAACAAAAAAAGTGTAAATTGTTTTGTCCGGAATGCGGCTACTACATGAGTTGCGCCGACTACTATTGACATCGCGCCCGGCCGGTTCCGCGCGGGCCTGTTGCGCGGCGGAACGCCGTCTGATAAACCGGTACGCGGATCTGCCACGGTCGCAAAGCCATGTTTTCCCTCACCCTCACCTGCGCGGAGCCGAAGGCCGAATTTCTTTGCGCCGAGCTGTGGGAGCGCGGCGCCACGGGCATCGAGGAGATCCCCTTGCCCGGCGGCCGCTGCCGGCTTCGCGCCTGGTTCGAAACGCCGGAGGGACTGGCCGAAGCGTTCGCGGCGTTCGGCGGCGCGGTGGAACCCGTGCCGGATGTTGACTGGGAATCCGTGTCGCGCCAGGCGTGGCCCGCGTTTGCGCTGGGCCGCCGCCTTTACCTGGCGCCGGAGTGGGACGAAAGCCCCACGCCCGCAGGGCGGCTGCGGCTGGTGGTTCATCCAGGCCAGGCCCTTGGCACCGGCGCCCATCCGGCCACGCAGCTTTGTCTGGAGGCGCTCGACCGCTTCCTCCAGCCCGGCCAGCGGGTGCTCGACATAGGCACCGGCTCCGGCATTCTTGTCTCCGCCGCGCATCTGCTGGGCGCCGGCTTCGCCGCCGGCTGCGATATCGACCGGCAGGCGGTGGAGATTGCGCGCCGCAACCTCCACTCCGATGGCGTCCCTGCGGCGCTGTTTGCCGGCTCGGCCCGCGCCGTGCGCAGCCGCGCTTTCGACTTGATCGTGTCCAACATCAACGCCGCCGCGCACGAGCAGCTGGCCCCGGAATACCGCCGCCTCGCCCCGGGCCTGCTGATCCTGGCCGGCTTTGCCGCGCCGGATGTTTCCCTGGTCGAAAAGCTGCTCGTGAGAGAACCATACCGCCTCGCCGACACGCTCGCCCGCGAAGAATGGAGGTGCCTCGTCCTGTGCAACGACGATCGTTCCTGACCGCGCTGGCTTCGCTGCCCGTTTTCGCTGCGCCGCCCCCGCCCCACCGCATCACGGAGGTCGCCCTGTTCCGCCTTCACGGGCGGCGCACGGTGACGCCGGGCGTGGATGGGCAATACCAGGTGCAGCCCCTGCACATCTACCCCGAGTACCGCCCTGCGCCATATCGCGAGGCGCCGCAGCCCCCGCGCGAGGCTGCCATCTCGTCCATCTACCTCGCGATCCGCACCGACCGCGGCAGCGAGGGCCTCTACGGCCCCATTGACCGGGAAGCGGCGATCCTGATTGAAACACAACTAAAAAATTTTGTTCTGGGCAAGGACGCCTTCGCCGTCGAAACCGTCTGGGACCTGCTCTACCGCTCCAACCGCCACTACCGCGCGTCGCACCCGATGATGGCGATATCCGCCATCGACAACTGCCTGTGGGACCTGCGCGGCCGCGTGCTCGGAGCGCCTGTGTACCGCCTGCTGGGAGGCCCTTCGCGCAGCGCCGTCGAGGCCTACGGCTCCGCCCTCGGCTACTCCGTGGAACCCGAGGCCGCCGCGCGCCGCGCCGCCGAACTCAAGAAAGAGGGCTTCCGCCACCAGAAATGGTTTTTCGCGCACGGGCCCGGCGACGGACCGGAGGGCGTGTTGCGCTGCGCCGAGCTGGTCTCCGCGCTCCGGCAGGCCGCAGGGCCAGACGTGGACCTGATGTTCGACGCCTTCATGGGCTGGACCCTCGATTTCGCCATCGCGTGGGCGAAACGGGCCGAGCCCCATGCCCCGCGCTGGATCGAGGAAGCCTTCCCGCCGGACCAGCTCGACTCCTTCGCCGCGCTCCGCCGCGCCACTTCCATTCCCGTCGCCGCGGGCGAGCACCTGTACAACCGCTGGGAGGTGAAGCGGTATCTCGACGCCCAGGCGATCAGCGTAGTCCAGGCAGACCCGGAATGGTGCGGCGGCGTCAGCGAGCTGATGAAGATCTGCCATCTCGCATCGGCCTGCGGCGTTCAGGTGATTCCTCACGGGCACTCGCTGCACGCCGCGCTGCACGTGGTTGCCGCGCAGCCGCCGGCCGTGTGCCCGCTGGTCGAATATCTGATCCTGAAAATGCGCAGCTATTATTTCTTCGAAAAGCGGCCGCCTGTTCCCGTGCAGGGAAAAATCGAGCTGCCCGACGGCCCCGGCTTCGGCATCGAATTCGACCCGGCAAGAATCGAGCGCCGGGAGCCTTTCCGCCCGTGACGCGGGCCGTTCATGGCGCGCTTCCGGCGCCGGCGAGGCTTTCTTCGAGCCACCTCTCGCCCCGCGCCTCCTCGAGCGCCTCGGCGACGTCCAACAGGCGCTCGTCCTCCCATGGCGCGCCGATGAGCTGGACGCCCACGGGCATGCCATCGCGGCCGGCGCCGACGGGCACGACCATCGCCGGCAGGCCCAGCAGGTTGGCCGGCGTGAGCGGCCGCGCCGCCTCGAGAATCGGCATCGGCGGCCGCCGGTGCGGAAACGCCGTCGTGCCGAAGGCCGGCGCCAGGATCACCGTTTCCGCGCCCATCCGCTCGAGCAGGCGCGCGCGCATGGCGTCGCGCTCGCCCAGCACTGCCAGCAGCCTTTCGGTGCTGACCTGCTCGCGGGCTTCCTTCATCAGCTCGACGCCCGTCCAGGCGCACTCGTCCTCTCGCCCGGCGATCATGCCGCGCAGGCTCTGCGTGATGAGGTCGACAAACAGCACCCGCCACAGCTCGTGCGCGCCCGCCAACAGCGCCGCATCGAACTCTTCGGCGGCGCAGCCCGCGCCGGCGAGCAGCCGCGCCGCTTTTTCCACCGCCGCCGCGCACTCCGCCTGCACGCCGTTCATGCGCCAGACGGCAAGGCGGCTGCGGCCCGCCGGCCGCCGCACCGGCACGGGCGCGCTGAACGGGTCCCGAACATCCATGCCCGCCAACGTTTCAAACAGAATCCTGACATCGCGTGCAGTGCGGGCCATGGGCCCGCCCACGCCCATGAAGCCGGCCGGGTGCCCGATCACCGGCCAGTGCCCGCCGGCGCCCACGCGCCCGGGCGTCGGCTTCAGCCCGCAGATGCCGCAAAAATGGGCCGGTTCGCGGATCGAGCCGCCGCCGTCGCTGCCGATGCCGCCCGCGCTCATGCAGGCGGCGATCGCCGCCGCCTCGCCGCCGCTCGAGCCGCCCGGCGTCTTCGACGGATCCAGCGGGTGGCATGTGCGCCCGATGATCCGGTTGTCCGTCTCGTAGTAGTAGAGAAACTCCGGCGTGGAAGTCTTGCCGATGACAATGGCGCCGGCGGCCTTCAGCCGCACCGCAGCGTTCGAGTCCCGCGCGGCGCGCTCCTGCCGGCGCAGCAGGCTCCCGCACCAGGTGACCCGCCCGGCGAGGTCGAAGCTGTCCTTCACGGTCACCGGCACGCCGGCCAGCGGCCCTTCCAGCGGCTCGCGCGCGCGCTGCCTGGCCTCGTCCGCATAGATTTCGATAAAAGCATTCACCCGCGGATTTGTTTTTTCGATCTCGGCCAGGTGCGCCTCCACCAGTTCCGCGGCGCTCGTCTCGCCCCGGTCCAGCGCTTCGCGCATCCGCCACAACGGCATTCGGTTCCACATGATTTCAGGCTATCAGCGCCGAACCCGGTTGCTACAATGGCGCTTGTGGCCCCGCTGACGTTCGAACAGGCCCGCGCCGAAGTGATCCGGCGGGTGTCCGCCCTCGCCACGCCGCCCGCCATCGAAACCGTCCCGCTGGACCAGGCTCCCGGGCGCGTGCTGGCGCAGGCCATCCTCGCAGACCGCGATTATCCCCCCGAGCCGCGCTCGATGCGCGACGGTTTCGCCCTGCGCGCCGCGGATACGCCCGGCGAGCTCCGGATCCTCGGCGAGGTGCGCGCCGGCGAGCCCTGCCGCTTTGCCGTCGAGGCGCGGCAGGCCGTGGAGATCATGACGGGCGCCACGGTGCCGGAGGGCGCCGACGCGGTGGTGATGGTCGAACACGTCCACGCCGCCGACGGCCGGCTCCGCGTGCCGCACCCGGTCGAACCCGGCGCCAACATCAGCCCGCGCGGCGCCAGCTTGCGCCAGGGAGCGGTCGCGGTGGAGGCGGGCACGCGCCTCACCCCGGCCTCGGTCGCCATTCTGGCTTCGGTGGGCGCCGCCGAAATTCCCGTGCACGTGCGCCCGCGCGTGGCGATTCTCGCCACCGGCGACGAGCTGGTGGAAGTCGAGGCGGCTCCCGCCCCATGGCAGATCCGCAACTCCAACTCGCGCGCCCTTGCCGCGCAGGTGCGCCGCGCCGGCGGCGAGCCCGTCATCCTGCCTCCGGTGCGCGACTCGCTCGAGGAGACCGTCGAATCGCTGCAACAGGCCTTCCGCGAGGATCTCGTGCTGCTGTCGGGCGGCGTCTCGGCTGGCAAGTATGATCTGGTGGAGCACGCGCTGGCCCGCTTCGATGCCGAGATCTGGTTCGACCGCGTGCTCATCCAGCCCGGTCAGCCGTGCGTGTTCGGCCGCGCCGGCGGCCGGTTCTTCTTCGGGCTGCCCGGCAACCCGGCCTCGACTTTTGTCTGTTTCGAGATCTTCGCCCGCGCCGCGCTCGACCTGTTGTCGGGCGTCCGCCAGCCGCGGCTGCCGCTCGCCATGGCCGTGCTCGCCGAGCCGTTCCGCCACAAGCCGGGCCTCACGCGTTTTCTTCCCGCGCGGCTCGACGACGATGCGCGGATCCGCCCCATCCCGTGGGGCGGCTCCGGCGACATCCGCGCCCTGTCGCTCGCCGACTGCTTCCTCGTCGCCGAATCCGAACGGCCCGCCTGGGATGCGGGCGAGTTCATCCGCGTCCTGATCCCGTCATGAAGAAACTCTCCCATTACGACGAGTCCGGCCGCGCGCGCATGGTGGATGTCAGTGACAAACCCGCTACGGCGCGCACCGCGCGCGCCGAAGCGTTCGTCCGCATGAAGCCCGCCGTGCTGAAGGCGCTGCCGGAAAACCCGAAAGGCGACCCGCTGGAAGTGGCCCGCGTGGCGGGGATTCTCGCGGCGAAACGGACTTCGGATCTCATCCCGATGTGCCATCCCCTGCCGCTCTCGCACGCCGATGTCGCCGTCAGCATCGAGGCGCGCGGCGTGCGCATCGAGGCTTCCGTGTCCACCACGGCGCAGACGGGCGTGGAAATGGAGGCGCTCACCGCCGCCGCCGTCGCCGCCCTCACCGTGTACGACATGACCAAGGCGCTCGACAAGTCGATTTCTATCGAGCGGGTGCGGCTGCTTGAAAAAACCGGAGGAAAAAGCGGGCATTTTCGCAGGAAATCCCGATGATCCGCGTCGCCGTCCTGACGATTTCCGACTCGTGCGCCGCCGGGAGGCGCCCCGACGCCTCAGGACCGGCGGTGGCGGACCTTTGCGCCGCGCAGGGCTGGACAATCGCATGCCGCGAGACCCTGCCTGACGACGCCCCGGTCATTTCGCGCCGCCTGGCCGCGCTGGCCGGCGAGGTGGACATCATCTTCACCACTGGAGGCACGGGCATCGCCGAGCGCGACGTCACTCCGGAAGCCACGCGCGCCGTGCTCGAAAAGGAGCTGCCCGGGCTGGCCGAACTGATGCGCAGCGAAGGCCTGCGCCACACCCGCCGCGCCGTTCTGTCGCGGGCCGTCGCCGGCACCCGCGGGCGGTGTCTCCTCGTCAACCTGCCGGGATCGCCCCGGGGGGCCGTCCAGTCGCTGAATGCTATCTTGGATCTGGCGCCCCACATCGTGGAGCTGCTCCGCGGCAACACCGCGCATCCCGAAGGATCGTAACGAAGCTCATGCACTGCGCATCCCAGATAGTGATGAGATTGCTGCGTCTTGTGTGGCTGGTTGGTCTGGCCGGGCTGCTCAACGCCCAGATCACTCTGCCCGGGACCCCGGCGCCCAAGCCCGAGGCGCCGAAGAAGGCGCCCCGCATGCCCGGCCAGCCCGCCCCGCAATTGCCTGTGGAGCTGGCCGAGGGGCCCGTCATCCGCGCCACCGTCAACGTCGTGCTGGTGCCCACCACGGTGACCGACGAGAAGGGCCGCTTCGTGCAGGGCCTCGAGCCGCAGGATTTTCTGCTCTACGATAACGACAAGCTCCAGACCATCAACCGCGACATCGCCGCGCTGCCCCTCTCGCTCGTCGTCTGCATCCAGCGCAGCAACAACATCGACACGATGCTGCCGAAGATCCGCCGCATCGGCAACGTCCTCAACGATCTCCTGATCGGCCAGGACGGCGAAGCGGCGATCCTCGCGTTCGACCACCGCATCGAGCTGCTCCAGGACTTCACGCAGGACCCGGAAAAAATCAACGAAGCTGTCAAGCAGATCCGCCCGGGCAGCACCAGCTCGCGCCTGAATGACGCCGTGCAGACCGCCGTGCGGCTGCTGCGCTACAAGAAGGACCGCCGCAAGGTCATCCTGCTGATCGCCGAGACCCTGGACCGCGCCTCGGAGGCCAGCGTCAAGGAAGTGGCCACCGAGCTTCAGCTGCACAACGTCGACGTCTACACGCTGAACATCAACCGCCTGGTGACGCGGCTCACCGAAAAGCCGCAGCTGCCGCGCCCCGATCCGTTCCCGCCCGGGACGCGTCCGCGCCCGGGAGTCGCCCCTGGCGATCCCACCACGCAGGCGCAGATCTCCGGCGCGCCGGGCTATGCGGCGGAATTCGTGCCCGTAATCGAAGAGATTTTCCGGGCCGCGAAGGCGATTTTCGTCAAAAACCCCGCCGAAGTCTACACGAAATTCACCGGCGGGCGGGAGTTCGGCTTCACCACGCAGGACGGGCTGGAGCGGGCCATCGCCGCCATCGGTTCGGAAATCCGCAACCAGTACATCCTCAGCTATTCGCCGAACAACAAGCTGGAGGGCGGCTTCCACCGCATTCGCGTGGAGGTCAACCGCCCGCGCGTGAGGGTCCGCACCCGGCCCGGCTACTGGATGGCGGCCGTGCCCGAGTAAGCGCGCCCGTCAGGCCGCGCGCCGGAACTCCATGGCCCCGAAGCTGACCACGCTTTGCGGGTCGATGTTCCACTGCTCGTACAGGCGCAGCCTGCCCCGCGCCCCGGGCGCGGCCTTGAGAAAGGTGTAAAAGGGGGCGCTGCCGCACCACTTCAGGTCGTCGTGGTTCGGCTGCACCAGCTCCCAGAACCCTTCGGCGTCGCCCTGTTCAAGCCTTTCGATTCTTGCCTTGTCGCGCTCGGCCACTTCGAGCATTTCGCCGCGTTGCGCCTCGGCCTGGATCGGATCGCCATAGCGCCGCCCCATGTGCGCCATGTCGACCCCGAGCACCCAGCACAGCCGCTTCCCCTCGGCGGCCTGCAACTCGCCCAGAGCGTCGAAGAACTCGCGCACGCCCTCGTCGTCTTCGGGCTTGCCGCCGCGGTAGAGGCTTCTGGCGAACGGCCCGACGAGAATCGGCAGGATCTTCACCTCGGGGCCGAAAAGCGCCTGAAGAAAAACCACCTGAAATTCGATGGAATGCTCGACGGCGTGGCAGTAGTCTTCCATTTTCGACGCGCGCGGCGCCTTCGCCGCCAGCTTCTCCACCAGCGTCCGCTCGGTGCGCGCCGCGCCGAACGGCGTCACGAAATCCTTCCGCGTCAGGCCGAATTTCTCGGGCTCGCCGTAGTGCGACGTGCCCAGCACGACGAATGTCCGCTCGGCCAGCGGCCGCCCCAGCGCGCGGTAGGCTTCGCGATAGCTGGCCCAGCCGCCCTCGGGGCTCACATGCGGGGCGGCGATTCCCACCAGGTCGCCCGCATCCTCTCCGCCCGGCTCCAGGCCCCGCTGGCTCAGCCACTCGCGCAGCATCCCGCCTTCTTCCGGGTACGCCGTCCCCGCATGGGCCGGCTCGCGCACGGGCGACTCGGCAAAAGCCTGCTGCCGCGCCTGCTTCATCTGCTCGAACACCGGCCCTTCCACAAAGCCCGCCCGCTCGAGCGCGTCCTTCAGGTGGTTCATGATCTCGCCGCTGCGCAGATCGTTGGTCATCCGGTAGATCGCTTCGCGCAGCTCGTCTTCGCTCTGTTCCCCGTCGAACATCGCCAGCAGCGGCACCAGCGGCGGGGGCACGATGAGCGTCACGTCCGAGTAGCCGAACGGATCGCGCATCATCAGTCCGGGACGGTCCTCGAGCGGCGAGGGCAGAAAATCGAGGTCCATCCGCAGGCGGGGTAGTGGTTTCGACATCACTCCATCATAATGTGAAGTGCGCCCGCCGTCAGGCGAGGCTCCTCACAATTCTTATTCCAGCAGGAGGCGCGAACGATGGAAAGGCTCGACGGCCGGCAGATCCGGGAGGCGCTCGCCGCCCTGCCCGGCTGGACGGAAGAGGACGGAAAGCTGTGCCGCCGCTACCAGTTCCCTTCCTTCACGCACGCCATCGGATTCATGGCTGCGGCGGCCACGGTGATCGAAAAGATGGACCATCACCCGGAATGGTCCAACGTGTACAACCGCGTGGAAGTCCGCCTGGTGACGCATGACGCCGGCGGCATCACCGAACTCGACACCGCGCTCGCCCGCCGGCTGGAAGAACTCGCTCAAAAACTGCTTTGAAACCATGAAAACCGCACTGCTTCCGCTTCTCGCACTCTCGCTCTGCGCGCAGACCTTCCCCGGGTCGCCCCACCTTGACGCGGCCATCGAGGAGGCCATCGCAAAAGACCAGATCCCCGGGGCCGTCTGTCTCGCCGGCAAGGTGGACTCCGGGGGCCGCCTCGAAGTCCTGCATTTCAAGGCGTACGGAAACCGCGCGCTCGTGCCCGAGCGCGAGCCCATGACGACAGACACCATCTTCGACGCCGCCTCGCTCACCAAGGTGGTCGCCACGTCGGCGTCGCTGATGCGGCTCTTCGAGCAGGGCAAAGTCCGCCTGAACGACCGCGTCACCGATTACCTGCCGCGCTTCCAGGGCGGAAAAAGCGACATCACCGTGCGCCACCTGCTGACGCATTTTTCCGGCCTGCGCCCCGACCTGGACCTGGAACCGGAATGGTCCGGCTACGAAACCGGCGTGGAAAAAGCGTTGGCCGACCAGCCCATTGCCGAACCCGGCCAGCGGTTTATTTACTCGGATATCAACTTCATCCTGCTCGGCGAGATTGTACGCGTGGTCTCCGGCCGCCCGCTCGATCAGTTCGCGCGCGAAGAGGTTTTCCTGCCCCTCGGCATGAAGGACACCACCTTCAACCCGCCTGCCGGGTGGCTCCCTCGCATCGCCCCCACGGAAATCGTCAAGGGAAAACTCCTGCGCGGGACCGTCCACGACCCCACCACCCGCTACATGGGCGGCGTGGCCGGCCACGCCGGCATGTTCACCACTGCGGAAGACCTGGCCCGGTTCGCCACTGCCATCCTGAACCTCGGCAAACTGCCCGACGGCCGGCAGTGGGTCAGCCCGCTCACGATCCGCAAGTTCGCCGAGCCGCAAACGCCGCCAATCCAGCCCACGCTGCGGGGACTCGGCTGGGACATCGATTCGCCGTACTCGGGCAACCGCGGCGAGCTGTACCCGCTGGGATCCTTCGGCCATACGGGCTTCACCGGCACCTCGCTCTGGATCGACCCGGAAACGCGCAGCTTCGTCATCCTGCTTGCCAACAGCGTCCACCCGAAGCTGCGCCCGGCCATCACGCCGCTGCGGTCCCGCGTGGCCACCATCGTCGCCGCCGCGCTCGGCGTGGACGCGCCCGGCGTGTCGCTCACCGGTTTTCACGAGCTCCAGCCGCTGCGCGCGCTGGGCCGCACCGTGGAGGTGCTCACCGGCCTCGACGTGCTGGCGCAGGACGGCTTCCGCCCGCTGCTCGGCAAACGCGTCGGCCTCATCACGAACCACACCGGCGTCACCCGCGACGGCAGGCGCAACGTCGACGCCATGCTCGCCGCCGGCGTCCGCGTCACAGCGCTGTTTTCCCCCGAGCACGGCTTGCAGGGGGCCGAAGACCGCGAAGACATCGAACACGGCAAAGACCCGGCCACGGGCATCCCGGTCTGGAGCCTGTACCGCGGCAAGGAGCGCAAACCCTCGGCCGCGATGCTGCGCGAAGTCGATGTGCTGGTCTTCGACATCCAGGACATCGGGGCGCGCTTTTACACGTATCTCTCCACCATGAAATACGCCATGCAGGCCGCCGCCGAGGCGAAATTGCCGTTTTATGTCCTGGACCGCCCGAACCCTGTCACCGGCGCCCACGTCGAAGGGCCGATGCTCGACAAGGAGGCCATTTCGTTCGTCGGCTGCTCGGTTCTCCCTCTGCGCCATGGCATGACGCTCGGCGAGCTGGCCCGGATGCTGAATGAAGAGGAAAAGATCGGCGCGCGGCTCGAGGTGGTTCCCATGAAAAACTGGCGGCGCCGGGACTGGTTCGACTCAACCAGCCTTCTGTGGGTCGACCCCTCGCCCAATATGCGCTCTCTTGCCGCCGCCCTGCTCTATCCGGGCGTGGCGATGCTGGAATATGCGCGGAATTATTCGGTGGGCCGCGGCACGCCTGCGCCGTTTGAACAGGTCGGGGCGGACTGGATCGACGGCGTCCAGCTGGCCGCCTATCTCAATCGACGCATGGTTCCGGGCGTGCGGTTTTACCCTGTGCGCTTCACGCCCTCGGATTCCGTGTTCAAAGGGGTTCCCGTGCAGGGCGTCCGCTTCGTCATCGTCGACCGCGAGGGGTTTTCCTCCCTTCGTCTCGGGCTGGAGCTGGCCGCGGCCCTGCACAAACTGTATCCCGGCAAAATCGACTTCGAGGCCAACTACCGCCTGATCGGCAACCGCGCCGCCATCGATGCGCTGCTGAAAGGGGAGGACCCGCGGAGCCTGGAGCCGCGATTGCAGGAGTCCCTGCGGGAATTCCTCGCCGTGCGGTCGCGCTACCTGCTGTACCCCTGATCAGAGCTTGTAAACAGGAAAAAGGGCCGCCTCCGCGTGGCGGAGGCGGCCCTTTTTGCCGAGAAGCGTCGCCTGGGATCGCAGGATTACTGGGCCTGCGGGTTCTTCGGCGGGCGGCCGCGGCGCCTTCCCGTCGGGGACGGTGCGGCGGTCTTTTTCGCGGCCTTTTTCTGGAGTGCCATCATCCAGGCCGGCGGCCTGCCACGGCGCTTGCCCTGGCCTCTCGCCAGCCGTTCCAGCGCCACGAGCACCTCTTCGATCTTTTCCCGCTCCTGGCGCAATTCAGCAATGACCTTCAAAATGTCCATCGGTTTTCCAATGCTCCCTGCTTGGCCCGGCGGTTCGACTTACCGGGCCTGTTGTTCCGCTTTCGGAACAGAACATCGCCCGAATGCCGAGCCTCACCATATTCTTACCCTAAACAGATGATGATTACAAGAGCCTTGTTCCAAAAACGTAACAAGGGCCCCGCTTATCGGCGCCCCATTCCGTCCCGGTCCTGCGGCGCCAGCCGCCGATTCCAGTAAAGATAGAACGGCACGCCGCACAGAATCAGAACCAGGCCAAGCAGGGATTCCCGGGGGGAATTGACCAGCGTCTGGAGCGTCAGAAATCCCGCAACTCCAACAAACACAACAGGAATCACGGGATATCCAAGCGCCTTGTAGGGACGTGGCGCAGCCGGCATTTTCCTCCGCAGCACCAGCACCGCCGCCGCCGACATTCCGTACAGAATCCAGCTCGGGAAAATGACCAGGGTGACCAGCTGGTCATATCTTCCGCTCAGTACCAGAACGGAGGACCACGCGCTCAGGGCCAGGATGGAAAATCCGGGAGCGGCATGGCGCTCATGGACGGCGCTGAAGCGGCGGAAAAAATAGCCGTCCCTGGCCATCGCATAAGGGACGCGCGAGCCGCTCAGAATCGACCCGTTCAGGGCCGCGAAGATCGAGATCATCGCCGCCACGCTCACCAGATCGGCCCCCCAGGCGCCGATCGCCCGCTGCATCATCACCGCGGCCACGCGGTCGGAGGAGGCGACCTGGGCCGGAGTTAATACCCGAAAATAGGCAAGATTGGTCAGCAGATAAATCGCCATCACCGCCCCTGTGCCGTAGATCAGCGCCCGGGGCAGGTTCCGCTGGGGCTGTTTCACCTCGCTGGCCACCATGCTCACGTTGTTCCAGCCGTCGTAAGCCCACAGCGCCGCCACCAGGGCCGCAAAGAACCCGGCCACTCCGCCGCGGGCCTGCGCCAGCCCGCCCGCGGCTTCCGCCCTGGGAGCGGCGCCCAGCCCGACGAAAATGATCCAGCCGATGAGCAGGACTTTCAACGCCGTCACCGCCACCTGCACGCCGCCCCCGACGCGAATTCCGAACCAGTTCAGCCACCCCAGCGCCAGAATCACCCCGATCGCCAGCATCTGCCCGGCGCTCGCCTCCAGCGGCCCGCCGCCCGGCCCCAGCGGCACGGGGATGACAAAAAGCCGCTGGTCCAGCTCGGGTCGAAAATTCGCCAGGTAATAAAAAAAACCCGTGGCCAGCGTGGCGATCGAGCCGCTCTTGGCCACCCACATCTGCGTCCAGCCGTAGAGGAATCCCCAGAACGGCCCGTAGGCCGCCTTCAGGTAGTTGTACTCGCCCCCCGCCTCGGGCATCATCGCCGCCAGCTCGGCGTAGGTGAGCGCCCCGGCCAGCGAGAGAAGCCCGCCAAAGACCCAGACGGCGAAAACAAGATCGGCGCTTCCTGTTTCGAGCACCATCTTCCGCGGCACCAGGAAAATGCCGCTGCCGATCACCGTGCCGACGACGATGGAGGCCGCACCCCAGACGCCCAGTTCCCGGCGCAATCCCGTCAACGGCTTTCCTCCCGGTCCAGGACCAGCGATGCAAGCAAAGAAACGCCCACCGTCGTCACCGTGCCGATCAGCACGTACCACGTCCACGCCACCGGCGTCGCAAACCGCAGGTAGAGGTTCGCCGAAAGCCCGGCCAGCATGCCTGCAATCGCCGACCTCTCGCCCACGCGCCGCGTGAGGACCCCCAGCAGAAAAACCCCCAGCAAGGCGCCGTAAAGAATCGAGGCGATGCCCAGGCCCGCCTCGAGCACGCTCTTCACGTGGCGCGACAGCACGCCGATGGCAAACAGCACCAGGCCCCAGCCGAGCGTCGCCATCCGCGCCAGCCGGAGATAGTGCTCCTCGGTGTGGCCCCGGAATTTCAGCCTGTAGAAGTCCATGACCGTCGTCGAAGCCAGCGAGTTCAGCGCGGCGCTCAGGTTCGACATCGCCGCCGCCAGGATCGCGGCGATCACCAGCCCGCTCACCCCCACAGGGAGCGACTTCCAGATGAATTCCGGGTAAATCCGGTCGGCCGGCTGCGGCAGCGGCGTCCCCGTGTCCTGGTAATGCTTCCACAGGATCAGCCCGATCACCAGGAACAACGTGAACTGGAAGAAAATCACCAGCCAGCTCCCGAACAGCGCCTTGCGCGCATCGGAGATGTTTTTCGCCGACAGCAGCCGCTGCACCATCAGCTGCTCGGTGCCGTGGCTCGCCGTCGTCAGGAAGCAGCCGCCCAGAACGCCCGCCCAGAACGAGTATTGGCGCGAGAAAAACTCCATGGTCGGCTCGAACCGGAAATCGAAAATTTGGAGCTTGCCCGCCGCAGCCGCCGCTCTCGCCACCTCCTGCCAGCCGCCGCTGATCTGGCCCAGCATCACGAACAGGCTGACGATGGCGCCGCCGACATAGAGAAACATCTGCACCACGTCGGTCCAGATCACCGCCGTCATGCCGCCCTCGAAGGTGTACAGCAGCGTGAGGCACACAATCACCACGATCGAGGCGATCTCGCCCGTGCCCAGCACAATGGCCACCACGATCGAGATCGCAAACACGCGCACCCCCTCAGCCAATGCGCGCAGAAGCAGAAACGTGCCCGCAGTCACGCGCCGCAGGCGCAGCCCGAAGCGGCGCTGCATCAGCTCGTAGGCGGTGAACAGCTCGCCGCGGAAATAGTGCGGCATGAACAGCAGCGAGATCACCACCCGCGCCAGCAGATAGCCGAAGACCACCTGAAGGAACCCGAAATTGCCCTGGAAGCTCAGCGCCGGCGTGCCGATCACCGTCAGCGTCGACGTCTCCGCCGAAACAATGGAGAACCCGATCGCCCACCACGGCGTGGTCTTCCCGCCCAGGAAATAATCCTTCAGGCTCTTCTGGCTCTTGCGGAAATGCACGCCGAACCAGGTGATCCCGACCAGATAGAGCACGATGATGCCGATGTCGACAAAGCGCATGGAATCTCAGATTCTACCATCGGCCCCGCAGGCGGCTTGACCGAAGCGGCAACCCGGCGCGCGTCCCGGGCGTCCATCCGGGTGGAGAAGGCCGGCGGCGGGATTCGCCCGCGGACCGCTTGCAGTGCGCAAACGGGTTCCGTTATACTCCGCAAGTGTTTGGATGATGGAACCGTAACGGGTTCCGCCCGCCCCCCGGTCAGGGCGCGAAAAAGATATGATCCATCAGGAGGCTCGTGGTGCTGAAGACCATCAGGACAACAATTGCAGGCGTCGCCGTTTTCTGCCTCGGAAGCGTGGCTCTCTGGGGACAGGCGGCCCAGCCGCAGTGGAAAGACCGCGCCGAATACGATCTTGTCGAACTGATCAAGAAGGAGCAGAACCCTCAGGCCAAGCTCCAGCTCTTGCAACAGTGGGAACAGAAGTACCCGAACTCGGATTTCCGGGACGGGCGCTACGAGCTGATGGTGCAAACCTACCAGCAGCTCGGCAAAGCCAAGGAGATGATGGAAACGGCCAAGGCGTGGGTCGCCTTCAATCCCAAGGCCCTGACGGGCTGGTACTGGATCAACCTGCTCACCGTCAGCATGAACGACACTTCGCCGGCCGCGCTTGACCAGGGCGAGAAGGCGGCCAAGGCGCTGCTGGAGCTGTGCGACGACTTTTTCAGTCCCGCCAAGAAGCCCCAGCAGGTGACCGACGAGCAGTGGAAGCAGCAGCAGGCGATGACGGAGTACGTCGCTTACCGCACGCTCGGCTGGGTCGCGATGGAGCGCCAGCAGTATCTCGATGCGGACAAGTATTTCATCGAGGCCCTCAAGCGCAACCCCAATGACGCCCAGGTCTCGGCGTGGGCTGGCCGGGCCAACGTCCGCACCCGCCAGCTCGACCGGCAGGGAATCGCGCTGTTCCACTTCGCGCGCGCCGCAGTCTACTCCGGCCCTGGCAGCTTCCCCGAGCAGGTGCGCCAGCAGCTGCTTTCCACCTTCGAGAAGAACTACATCAATTTCCACGGCAGCAAGGAGGGCATGGACGAGGTCATCAAGCTCGCCCAGTCCACCGCGATCCCGCCCGAAGGTTTCAAGATCGAGTCCCAGGACGAGATCATGGCCAAGCAGGAGGAGGAGCTCAGGAAGACCGACCCCGTGCTGGCTCTCTGGGTGAGCATCAAACGGGAACTGACCGGCCCGAACGGTCCGACCTACTTCGAGACTTCGCTCAAGAACGCCCACATTCCCGGCCCGGACGGCATCAAGGTCGGCGATACGGTAGTGACCAAGCTGAAGGGCACCGTCGTGAGCGTGGATCCGCCCAAGCGGCCGAAGAAGATCGTGCTCGGCCTCAGCTCCCCGAACATGAGCGAAGTCACGCTGGTCTTTGAAAACCCGCTCCCGGTGGCGCCCGAGCCCGGCACCGTGCTCGAGTTCGCAGGCATCGTCACCGAGTACTCGCTCGAGCCCTTCAACGTCACCTTCGAGGTCGAGCCCTCCGACGTCGTCGGACTCCCGGCGCCCAAGAAGGCCGCTCCGGCCAAGAAGGCGGCCCCGGCCAAGAAGGCGCCGGCCAAGAAGTAGCCTCTCACCATCGAGCCTCTGTCTTTGCGGCGAGCCGGCCCTGCTTACGGGCCGGCTCTTTCTTTCCGCAATGGGGCCGGTTCAGCTGGCAGGAGAATCGCAGGAACGCTTCGCCGCCGGCCCGTTTCCGGCCAGCACCAGGCTGATGGCGAGCCGGTCCCAAAGGCTCAGATTGCGGCCGGCGCGGTTCAGCTCGGCAAGGTAGCAGACAAAGCGGTGCGTCGTTGAAGGCAGCTCGCGGACGGGCGGCGGGGCCGCCAGCGCCAGCCACAGCGCTGCGGCGGCGCTCAACAGCGCCCAGCCGGCCTTGCGATCGGGCTTGTCTGGCGTCCTCACACCATCTATGACGAATGAGGGCCGCCGGTGTTTTCGATGACCGCTTTAAGATCTGTAAAAAGGCGCCGCGCCTCGGCCGCCTCGCCGGGCTCCGCCCGCCATTCACCGTCCCGCGCCACGAACCAGTCCTGTCCTGCGCGGCGCACCAGCGCCGCAAAACCGTGGCCCTCAACCAACTTGCCGGGCGAGCCCACCCCGCCGAACCCTTCTCCGCGCCGCTCCACCAGGACCACGAAGCCGCCGCGCTCGAACACGAAGTGCGAGCGGATCCCGGCAAGCGGGATCAGGCCGATCCCCATCTCCGCAATGCGCTCGAGCTGGCCGAGCAGTTCCGGACTCATGCCCGCCTACATCTTGTACCGGCCGAAGTCCTCGTCGTTGAGGCCCTCCAGCCAGCGCTTCAACTCCTCGTTGCCGGACTTCTCCGCCACGCTGGCCGCGCTCTTGCTGCTCTTGAGCACCTCTTCCTCGACGTAGATCGGGCAATCCACCCGCAGCGCCAGCGCCAGCGCGTCCGACGGGCGCGAATCGATCGAAATCAGCTCCCCGTCCCGCTCCAGCCAGATGACCGCGTAAAACGTGTCGTCCTTCAGTTCGCTGACGACCACCTTCTGCACGCCCGTCTCCAGCCCCAGCAGCAGGTTCTTGATCAGGTCGTGCGTCATCGGGCGCGGCGTCGCCACTTTTTCGATTTCCAGCGCAATGGCGTTTGCTTCGTAAATGCCCACCCAGATCGGCAGGATCTGCGTGCCCGCCAGATCCTTCAGAATCACGATGGGCATGTTGGTCACCGGGTCCATCATCAGACCCCGGATTTTCATCTCGATTTCCATGTTGCGCCGCCTTCCTTACACCGCTATAGCACACTCGCCCGCCAGCGAGTTCGGCCCGGCGCGCGTCACCCGCACCGGCAGGTAGCGGCCGAACATCTCTTCCTTCCGCGGCTGGCTGCCGTCGGCCCTTGGCGCAGTCACGAAGTTCAGCACCCGGTTCTCGGTCGTGCGCCCGATCCACTGGCCGGTCGAGCTGTTGAAGCCTTCCACCAGCACCTCCTGCACCGTGCCGATCTGCTCCATGTTGCGCCGCAACTGGATGCCCCGCTGCTTCTCCTGCAAGACCATCAGCCGCCGCGTTTTCTCTTCTTCCGGGACCTGGCCGCCCATCTTCAGCGCCGGCGTGTTCGGGCGCGGCGAATACTTGAAGCTGAACACCTGGTCGTAGCCGACTTCCTCCAGCAGCCGCAGCGTCTGCTCGAAATCCTCTTCCGTCTCGCCCGGGAAGCCGACAATGATATCGGTGGAAAGCGCGATCTTCCTCTTCGCGTTCTTCAGCCACTCGATCCGCTGCATGTACTCTTCGCGCGTGTACTGCCGCTGCATTGCCGCGAGCACGCGCGTCGAGCCGCTCTGCACCGGCAGGTGCACCATGTTGCACACGGTCTCGTTGCGGTCGATCACCTCGACGATGTCGCGCCCGAAGTCCCGCGGGTGCGACGTGGTGAACCGCACGCGCCGCACGCCCGGCGTCCGCGCCACCGCCTCCAGCAGCGGCGCAAACGTCCGCGACGGGTCGCCGGGGTCGCGGTAGCTGTTCACATTCTGCCCGAGCAGCTGGATTTCCGTGTACCCCATCCCGGCCAGCGTGCGGGCCTCCTCGAGCACGGACTCCCACCTCCGGCTGCGCTCCCGGCCGCGCGTGAACGGCACCACGCAGTAGGCGCAGTCCTTGTCGCAGCCCTCGATAATCGTGATGTAGGCGCGGTAAGGGTTGTCCCGCCGCGTCACCGGCGTTTCGAACGTGGCGTCCGTGTCCAGGCTCAGACCGGCCACGCGGTCCTTGCCCTGCTCGATTTGCACCAGCAGCTCGCCGAGCCGCGGGTAGCTGGCCGAACCCGCCACCAGCCTCACGTGCGGCGCCTTTTCGAAAATGCGCTCGCCCTCCTGCTGGGCCACGCAGCCCAGCACGCCGAAAATCTTGCCCTTGGCGCGCCTGTTCTCGTTCAGCCGCTGGAAGACCTTCTGCTCCGCCTTGTCGCGGATGCTGCATGTGTTGTAGAGAATCAGGTCGGCTTCCTCCGGCGTGTGGACCTGCACGTAGCCCCTCTGTTCGAGCGTGCCGATGACTTTTTCCGAGTCGTGCACGTTCATCTGGCAGCCGAACGTCTCGATGTAGAAGCGCTTCATAGCCCAGAATGGAGTGTCAATTCCATTCTAGCCTGTGGCGGCAGGCGCCCCCTGTCGCGCGGCGGAAATCAGAGCCGCTCTCCGCCGCGCCCAAGCGAGCTTGCGCGGGGAAAGGCTCAGGCAGCACCCGGCGGCGCGCCGCGCCTCCGGCGCCGCCGCCATGCGGCCAGAAGCAGCGCCGCGCCGGCGGGAATCCACACGTCCGGCTCCGGCACGGCCTGGATGTTGTAGCTTGTCAGCAGCACCGTCGAGTTGGGGATTGTAAAGTTGCCCGCGCGGGTTTGCAGGTTGTCCATCTCAAAACCGGTGGCTGTCGTACCTGAGTTGTCGAACACCACCCGATTGAACGTCAATCCGCTCGCGCGGAACATGGCGTAAGCGTAATACTCGCCGCGGTTCGGACGCGGGTTCGTTCCCGGCTTGCCCAGGTAGGCCGACGTCTGATAGGTGGCGCCGCTTTGGGCGGTGACAGTCGGGCTGGCGCTGAACAAACGGATGAGATCGGCGCCGCTGATCCGCATCAGGAACGTGTCGTTGTTGTAGAGACTGACGCCGTTGTTGGCGTCAATGGCTGACCACCACAACCCGAAAAACGTCGTCGGGTTGGTCAGGTTCAGGGTGATGGCCCCCGCCGTCCCGCTCTGCGCACCGAAAGCTGCGTAACGGCCTCCGTTGCCTGCGCCGCCGTACTGGTCGCTGCCCTGAATAGCCAAGGCGCTGGAAGTGGACAGTTGAAAGACGCCGATATTCCGGGTCCTTGGCGCCGTGTAGAGACCGGCGCCCCAACCCGAGCTGAAGTTCTCGTTCTGTGCAGTTCCGCCTGTCGCCGGACTGGAAACCACGCCCGGCGCGGCCACATGCACCGAGATGGAAATCGCCGTGCTCGGAGGCGCGCTGGCCGCCAGAACAACCAAAAGCCAGGCGGCCGACGGAAACAGGGCGCGCCTCTGACCTGATGCGATCCAGTAATCCGTGTTCTTCTCGTTATATTCGTCCCTACGGAAGGACTGTACATCAGGCGATTCCCTTGGATCGAAGCAGGTATTTGCCGGACAACGCACCCCCGGCGGACAACGATCGGAGTGGCTCGCGGGCCCGTATGCTATACTGCGAAGAGTGACCTTGGCCCCTCCGCCCGCCGAGGGGGCCTTCCGCAGGACAACTTCATGGCCAAGCTGAAGCTGAAAACACACTCCGGCGCCGCCAAGCGCTTCAAGAAGACTGCCACGGGCAAGATCAAGCGGAATCGCGCCTTTGCGCGCCACATCTTCACCTCGAAGAGCCCCTCGCGCAAGCGCCGCCTCCACCAGGCGACGCTCGTCGATCCCGCCGACGTGGCCCGCGTGCAGGAGATGTTGCCGTACTGAGTTTCCCTGGCGTGCGCGCCGGCGCCATGGCATGTGCCCGAGCCGCCGCCCGCGACGCTGCCCGCCGGGGCTTCCCGCGTGCAGCGCATCGCCAACTGTTCGCTTGAGAAGGAGAAGCAAACGTGCCACGCGTCAAACGTTCCACCAACCGCCGCGACTACCGCCGCAAGACACTGAAGCTCGCCAAGGGCTACTTCCTCACCAAGAGCAAGCTGTACCGGGCCGCGCAGGAGGCCGTCGAGAAGGCTCTGCGCTACGCCTACGTGGGCCGGCGCCGCAAGAAGCGCGACTTCCGCTCCCTGTGGATCCTGCGCATCAACGCCGCCTGCCGCGCCCACGGACTTTCCTACTCGAAATTCATTGGCGCGTTGAAAAAGTGCGGCGTCGAGCTGAACCGCAAGATCCTGGCCGACATGGCCGTCAATCAGCCCGCCGCCTTCGCCGCGCTCGTTGAAAAGGCAAAATCGGCCCAGGCATGACTTCCGGGAGGATCTTCCCATGAACGCCGTCCGGGAAGACGATGACGATCTCTTGGCCCGGCTGGAGGCGCGCATCGAGGCGGTAGTCCGCCTCGTCTCCGCCCTCGCCAGGGAAAAGGCGGAATTCGACAGCCGCCTGAAGGCGCTGGCCGCCGAGCGCGACCAGGCCCTTGAGGAGGCCCGCGCGGCGCGCGAGGAGGCCGAGCGGCTGCGCGAAGAGAACAACTTCCTCCTCAGCCGCCAGAAGGAGGCCTTCGCCCGCATCAAGGCGCTCCTCAACCAGGTGGAACAGATGGAACTGCCCGAGTCCTGACCAGGGAGGAAAGCGTGGACACCCCCGGCACGGACAAGAAAGTGGTGCGGGTCACCATCTTCCAGCAGCCTTACGCGTTGCGCACCTCGGGCGACCCGGCTGAAACCGAGGCCCTCGCGCAGGCCGTCGACACGCTGATGAACCAGATCGCCATGCGCACCTCCGGCGCCGACCCGGCCCGCGTCGCCGTCTTGGCCTGCCTCCACCTTGCTGACCAGGTGCGCCACCTCGAGCGGGACTTCGCCCGCCTGCGGCAGCGGCTGGCCGAATTCGACGGGCGCCTCGCTTCCCTCATCGAGAACCCCGGCAGGGACTCCGGCTGACGCGCACCTCCGCCCGGCGCCCGCCTGCGCCGCGCTCCAACGCGGGCGCAGGCAAGCGTCACCATTCGTTGTAAGGGGTTCCTTCGAGCGACCGTTGCGTCGAGCGGGACCTCACGTCGAAAATGCCCGGCTCGGTCTGGTTGACGCTCGAGACGGCGTCCTCCATGATGATTTCCCAGTCGGCCTGCCCCGTCATCGGGTCGATGGGGATCTGCCGCAGGTAGCCTTCGTTGACCAGGTCCTGAAGCGACTGCGGCGCCTTGCCCTTGTCGTAGGTGTACTCGTCGATCACCGTGCGCAGCGTGAACAGGTTCTGCCGCAGCACGGTCTCGCGGGCGCGGACGACCGATTTTTGATACATCGGCACGGCAACCGAGACGAGCACCGCGATGATCGCCATCACGATCATCAGCTCGATCAGCGTGAAGCCTCGCCGGCTACCATTCCGAATACGGCGTGCCATCGGGCGCCCTTTCCATGGATTTCGTGTACACGTCGAACACGTTCTGGCCGCCCCAGGACGTCGACCGCGGGTCGTCCTGCGTGGAGCGCAGGCCCCACTCGGTCGAGTTGGTGAACGGGTCGCGCGGGATGCGCCGCAGGAAGCGGATCTTCTTGCCGGTGGGGTCGTTGGCCAGACGCACGCCCTCCACAAGCTGGTCGAGCGACTCCGGGTAACATTCCGCCCCGAGCTTCTTTTCGATGCCGCCCTTCTCGCAGGTGTCCTTGTAACGGTCGATGGCCGAGCGGATCTCGCGCAGCGCATACCGCAGCTCGCGCTCCTTCTCGCGGCGGACCTTGTAACGCGCCAGCGGCAGGCTCAGCGCGGCAAGGAACATCATCAGCGTGAAGGCGACGATCAGCTCGACGAGCGTCAGCCCGAACTCGCGCCGGTCAATGCCCCGTCTGCGCCTCATGGCACCCGCACGGCAATCGACGGCGGCGCCGCGGGGATCGGCTCCAGCCGCGCATCGCGCAGCGTCGCTTCCTCCACGCGAATGGCGGCGTTGCCTTGCGCCACCGCCTGGAACTTCATCTCCAGCAGAATGCCGGAGCCCGAGATGCCGCCCGCGCCCGGCACCCGGTTCATATTGACAATGACCAGCCCGCCAGCCTCGTCGCGGGAGTCGGAAAACGTCACCTGCTGGCCGTCCCCGCCGAGAAACGGCCCGCGCTGCACGTCGAGCAGCCGCAGCAGCTGACGGTCATAGCGGATGCGCATCGGCGCGCTGAACAGCTCGCTCACGTTGTCGATCGCCAGCCGCACGGTGAAGGTGGAGTTCAGCGAGGGCTCGCGCGTGGAAGGCTGCAAAGCGAGCACCGGCCCCGCGGCCGGGGCGCCGGCCGGAGACTCGGCCGCAGGCTTGGCCGCGCCGGGCTCGGCGGCCGGAGGCGCAGCGGCCGGGGTGGTGGCCGCAGGCGGCGGCGCCGCCTGCGGAGCGTCCGGCTTGGCCGGCGCCGGGATGCCCGGCACCAGCGGCGTGCGCACCGGCTCGCCCGGCTGCCGCGCCGGCGCTGTCTGTTCTTCCTCTTTGTCCTCTTCCGGCGCGAAGCTCACTTTGTAGATCGTGTCCACGCCGCTGGCCACGCTGCGCAGGCTCTCGGCCGTGATCTCCGGCGAGCGGACCACGCGCGGCACCAGCGCCACCAGCAGGTCGGAGTTGGCGTTCTCCACGTTCTCGCTCGAAAACAGCCGGCCGAGGAACGGAATGTTCATCAGCCCCGGCACGCCGGACCGCGTGCGGCTCACGTTGGCCTGCATCAGCCCGCCGATCAGCGTCACCTCGCCTTCGCGCGCCCGGATGATGTGCGTCACCTTGCGCTGCCCGATCACCGGCTGCGACAGCCCGCCCACGTCGATCCGCTCGCGGATGTTGGAGATTTCAAATTCCACCTGGAGAGAAATCTCATCGCCGTGGATGCGCGGCGTCAGGTCCACGTTGATGCCCACCTCGGCGAACTGGAACTGCGTCGAAACCAGCGGCGAGACGCCCACACCGCCGATGCCCGGCTGGAACGAGCCGGTGGCGTAGGGGTAGCGGTCGCCGAGCCGCAGCGTCGCCTTCTGCCCGTCGATGGCGCGCACCTGCGGCGTGGTCAGCACCCGCGTCTGGCGGTCGCTGAGCAAAGCCTGCACCAGGAAGCTGGGCACGACCACGCTCCAGTCGCCCGAGCCAAGATCCTTGACCTGGTTCAGCGGCACCGCGCCGGAGGTCCCGCCCGTGAAGCTCACCGGCGAGCCCAGCCCCGGCTTGCCCCCGGAAAGCGGCGTCAGCGCCAGGTCGCGCGTGCGGGTGCGGTTGGCCTCCATCACCAGCACGTCGACGACGACCTCGGGCTTCGGCTTGTCCAGGTCGAGCAGCACCTTCTCGGCCAGCGCCACCTGGTCGGCCGTCCCCCGCACCACGATCGCGTACTGCGAATTCACCGGGAAGACCTTGCGCACGTCGGTCACCGTGCGCATTGCCGTCATGATTTCGGTCAATTCCTGGTTGTTATACACGTTCTGGAGATAGAAAATGCGCGTGACATATTCCTCGTAGTCGCGCCTTTTTGTCGGATTGTCCTGGGTGACGAAAATCGTGTTGGAAGACAGCGGCTTGTAAAACGTCTTGGTGACCAGGCTCACGTAGGAGAGCGCCTCGTCCAGAGTCGTGTGGTTCAGCTCGATCGTGTGCCGGCGCGTGTCCTGGAATTCGGAATCGAAAAGCACGTTGATGCCCGCCAGCTTGCCGATGGTTTCATACATCACCCGCGCCGGCTGGTTGACGATCTTCAGCCCGGCGATCTTCCGGTTGGCGGGCTTCAGCTCGGGCATCGCCAGCAGCCGCGCCGCCCGGCGCTGCGCCTCTCGCCGGGCGATCTCGGCCTCCGTCAGGCCGCGCTCCCCGGGCGCGGCGGCTTCGTCCGGTGTGGCCTGCCGCTTTTTCTCTCTCTCGATCATCCGGTTCGTCCGGCGGATTTCCTGCTCGGCAATGCTGGATGCAGGGTCGATGGCGAACGCCTTCCGGAATTCCTCCAGCGCCTCCTCGAGCTTTCCCTCGCTTCGCAGCTTCTGGCCCAGATCCACGTGACGCTGCGAGGCGGCGAAGCGCGCCCGCCTGACGTGCAGCAGGTAGGACGCATCCGAGGGATCCAACGCCAGGGCCCGCTCATACAGCTCCAGCGCCGCGTCGACGTCGCCCCGCGCCTCGGCCTGCTTGCCCTGCTGCAAAAACTTTTCCGCCTTGCGGTTGCCGGCTTCGGCGGGCAGGGCGGCAGCCATCAGCGCCGCTGCCAGGATCACCCCTAACTGGTTCATCTTGCGCATGTTAGAACTTCTGTTCCGGCCGGCGCATGCTACACTGGAAGTTCGGAAGTCCGCTGGCGCCGGTGCAGGGACTCTCCAAACGAATGACGCGCGCAGCACCCGGCGCGTGGAGAGAATTTCGTTGCCGGAAACGCAGGCCCCCATCAAGATCGTCGCCGAGAACCGCAAAGCGTTCCACGACTACCACGTCCTCGAAAAGCTCGAGGCCGGGCTCGCCCTCACCGGCACCGAGATCAAGTCCGCGCGCCAGGGCAAGGTGCAGCTGCGCGACAGCTACGCCGACATCATCGGCGGCGAGGCCTGGCTGCTGAACGCCCATTTCAGCCCCTACTCCCACGGCAACATCTGGAACCACGAGCCCACCCGGAAACGCAAGCTGCTGCTGCACCGGGAAGAGATCCGCAAGCTCGCCTCCAAGGTGCTGGAAAAGGGGCTCACGCTGGTCCCGTTGAAGCTGTATCTGAAGAACGGGCGGCTGAAGTGCGAGCTCGGCGTCTGCCGCGGCAAGAAGCTCCATGACAAGCGCCAGGCCGAGCAGGCGCGCGAAAAGGAAATGGAAGCGCGCAAGGCCATGAGCCTGAAAAATGCGAGGAGAATCAGGGAATAGCCATGGAATTCACGTTGACCACCACCTGTAGCCGCGAGATCGAGACTCCGGCATTCGCCATGCTCTGCTTCAGCGGCGAGCCGCCCTCGGAAGAAACCGCCGGGGGCGTGCTGAAGGAAATGTTCACGAGCGGCGAGTTCACCGGCAAGGCGAACGAAACCGCCGTGGTGCACCGCCCCGCCGGCATGAAGGCGCAGCGCCTGCTGCTGGTCGGCTGCGGGGAGAAGGCGAAGTTCACGCCCGCGCAGATGCGCCTGGCGGGCGGCGTCATGGCTCGCGCCTTGCAGTCCCGCTCGATCGGGCAGGCGGCGATCCGCCTGGAAGGGCTGACCCACGGGCCGGCGATGCTGCGCGCACTGGTCGAGGGCCTGATCGCAGGCGGCTTCGAGCCCGACCAGTACAAAACCGAAAAGAAGAACGGCGGCAAGCGGCTGGATCGCGTCGAAATCTCCTGCATCGAGGTCACGCCGGAGATGGAGTCGGCGCTTGAGACGGCCAGGATCGCCGGCGAGGCCCAGAACTGGACGCGCGCCCTCGTCAACGAGCCGGGCAACGTGCTCACGCCGCGCGCGCTGGCCGACCGCGCCCGCGCCATGGCCGAAGAGTGCGGCCTGGAATGCGAAATCCTCGACGAGCCGCGCATGCGGCAGCTCGGCTTCAACACCCTGCTCGGCGTGGCCCAGGGCTCGGCCGAGCCGCCTGTCATGATCGTGCTGCGCTACCGGCCGGCCAATCCCGCTTCCGGGGACCATCTGGCGCTGGTCGGCAAGGGCGTGACCTTCGACACGGGCGGCATTTCGATCAAGCCGAGCGACGGCATGGAAAAAATGAAGTACGACATGGCGGGCGCGGCCGCCGTGCTCGGCGCCATGCGCGCCATCGCGCGGCTGAAGCCGCCGGTGGCGGTGACCGCCTGCGCCCCGTGCGTCGAGAACATGCCCGGCCCGAAGGCGCAGCGGCCGGGCGACATCGTCAAAACATTCCAGGGCAAAACTGTCGAGGTGCTGAACACCGACGCCGAGGGCCGCCTGATTCTGGCGGACGCGCTCACCTGGGTGGCCCGCCAGGGCGCCACGCACATCGTGGATGCAGCCACCCTCACCGGCGCCATCGCCGTCGCGCTCGGCCACCTTTACGCCGGGGCTTTCTCGAACGACAGCGGCTGGCAGCAGCGCGTGCTCGAGGCGGCCAGAGACGCCGGCGAGCGCATCTGGCATTTCCCCATGGACGCCGAATACAGCGAGCAGCTCAAAACGCCGTTCGCCGACCTGGCCAACATCGGCAACCGCTGGGGCGGCTCCATCACCGCGGCGAAGTTCCTGGAGGAATTCGTCGAGGGCAAGCCGTGGGTCCACCTTGACATCGCCGGCGTCGCCTGGCTCGAGGAGGCCAAGCCGTGGATGGCCAAAGGGCCGACGGGCTTCGCCGTACGCACCTTCGTCGAGCTGGCGCGCGGCTGGGCGGGCGGCCGGTAGCCGCGCAAACGCCACTTGCGGGACGGCAAGGCCATGGCGGCCCGTACCTCTGCGGTCATCGAGTTCGACAACGTCACCATCCACCGCGACGGCACGCCCGCCCTCGTCGATGTTTCCTTCCGGATCCACGAGGGCGAGCACACCGTCATCCTCGGCCCCAACGGCAGCGGCAAGTCCACGCTGATCAAGGCGCTCACGCGCGAACTTTACCCGCGCTACCCGGACCGCTCCCGCATCCGGCTCTGGGGGCGCGAGAGCTGGCGCCTGTTCGAACTGCGGTCCCTTCTCGGCATCGTGACCAACGACCTGGTCCAGCAGTGCACCCGGCCCTGTTCCGCGCTGGAAACCGTGCTGAGCGGCTTTTTCTCAAGCATCGGCATTTGGCCGAACCACCGGGTGACGCCCGCAATGGAGCAGCGGGCCATGGAGGCGTTGCGCTTTTTCGACCTGGATCATCTGGCCTCGCGTCCGTTGACGGAGATGTCTTCCGGCGAGGTGCGGCGCGCCGTCTTCGCCCGCGCGCTGGTGCACGACCCGCGGGCGCTTGTGCTGGACGAGCCGTCCAATTCGCTCGACGTCCGTGCGCAGCGCGAGGTCCGCGACGCCATGAGCCGCCTGGCGCGGTCCGGCGTCACCCTGATCCTGGTTACCCACCACCTGCCCGACATCGTCGAAGAAATCGGGCGAGCCATTTTTCTGAAAAGCGGCCGGATTTTCCACGACGGGCCGAAACAAAGCGCGCTGACTCCGGAGCGGCTCAGCGCGCTTTTTGAGACGGACGTCCGGCTGGGGGAGGCCGGCGGCTTTTATCATATGTGGTAGCCGCCTACTTCGCGCCCAGCTCCTTCAGCAGCTCGGCGACGGCGGCTTCCAGCTGCCGGTCCCTGCCGTTCAGGTTGTCCTCGGGCGTGTTTTCCACCTCGATGTCCGGCTTCACGCCCAGGTTTTCCATGTTCGTCCGCCTGGCGTCGGCCAGGAAAACGCCCACGCCCGGCGTGCGCACCGTCGAGCCGTCGATCAGGGAATAGCTGCCGGTGCCGATCACCGCGCCCATGGTCTGCGTGCCGAGCGTCTTGCCCAGCCCGAGGGCGCGGAACCCGGCCGGGAACATCTCCGCGTTGGAGGCCGAGCGCCAGTTTTGCAGCACGATCTTCTTGCCGAAATAGCCCGCGAACGGCCTGCCGGTCGGCTCCGTGCCGCGCGGCTGCCAGATCTGGTATTCGCGCTGCACGAGGATCGCCAGCAGCTGCTGCTCGATGTTGCCGCCGCCGTTCCAGCGCTGGTCGATAATCAGCGCCGGCTTGTTGCGGAATTCGCGCAATTCCTTCTCGAATTTCCGCAGCGAGGTCTGGTCCATGGCGCGGATATGCAGATAGCCGACCTTGCCGCCGGAGAGCTTGTCGGTCAGCTCGCGGCGCTCCTTCACCCAGCGCTCGTAGCGCAGCGTGGCATACTGCGCGGCGGAGACCGGCTCGATCTGCGTCTCCCAGGCGCCGTCTTCGGAGGGCTTGTCATTCAGCTTCAGCGTCATCTTCCGGTTCAGGCGCTGGTTGTGCATGAACTTCCAGAGATTGTCCTTCGCCGTGACAGGCTTGCCGTCCACGGCCAGCAGGTAGTCGCCGGGCTTCACTCTCACCCAGTCCTTGTCGGCCGGGCCGTTCTCGTAGACGTGCGCCACCCGGTAGCGGCCGCTCGAGGCATCGGGCGTGAACTCGATGCCCGGGTGCTGCGTCTGCACCGCGCCCTCGCGCGGGCCCGGCGGCGGGGCCGCGCCCGTGTGCGAGGCGTTCAGCTCGCCGATCATTTCGTTGATGATGTTGAGCAGCTCCTGCCGGTCGCCGACGAATTCGACCAGCGGCTTGTACCTGGCCCGCATGGCGTCCCAGTCGTAGCCGTGCATTTGCGGGTCGTAAAAGCGGTACTTCATCGTCCGCCAGGCGTCGTCGAACATCTGCTGCCACTGGTTCCTGTAATCGATGCGGACGCGCGCTGTGAAGTTCACGCGCCGCCGCGCCGCGCCGGCCCCGCTGCCAGGCTGCGCCGCGGTGGCCGCCTGCTGCATGGCGGCGGCCATCCCGGCCAGGCCGCCGGCCGCTCCGCCACCGCCGCCTGCGGCCGGAGCCGGCAGGTTCACCGACCAGATCCCTTCGCCTTCCTTGAAGAACAGCGTCCGGCCATTGCGCGTCACGGCGAGCTGCGAGATGCCGCCCCCGAACATGCCCATGCCGGGGGTCGGCGGACCGTCCTGCCCCTCGCCCGAGGCCGGCGCGCTGCCCGCCGCCACGCGAGTCAGCCGCCGCCCGTTGTCCTGGATGGTGTAAATGACGGGCGTGCCGCGCATGCCGGTGCCTTCGGTGGTGACGAAGACCAGCGTGCGCCCGCCCGGCACCACCTCGTAAGTGCGGACGCCGCCGGCGACGCGCGTCACCTGCCAGGTGCGGCGCTTCAGGCCATCCCAGTCGATCTGGATCTCCTTCGGCGGCTGGTTCTGCTGCTGCGCGCGGCGCATTGCAGCCGCCGGCCCGTCCCCGTCTTCGGCAGGCTCCTCCGGCGCGTTCGGGTCCTTGTCGAGCTTTTCGAGATATGTCACCCAGATCTGCGAGCCCGCCAGATCCGCCGGGCCGCCGAAGCCGCCCATGCCCGTGCTCTCCGTGCGGATGAAGTAAAGCTTGCGGCCGTCGCTCGAGAATCTTGGCAGGCGGTCCGGGTAGGAATCGAAGGTCGCCTTGCGCGGCTCGCCGCCGGCGGCGGGAACCAGCCAGATGTCGGTCTGGCGCGCCTCGTCCTGCATGGCGAACGCCACCCATTTGCCGTCAGGCGACATCACCGGCGAGTTGATGTTTCCAAACTTCGACGAGGCGAGCAGGACCGTCTGACCGCCCAGCGTGTGCCGGTACAGCCGGTTGTCCGAGGTGGTGAAGAGGATGTCTTTCGAGTCCGGCGACCAGCGCAGCTCGAGTTTCAGCGTGTCGAGGTCGGTCACCTTCTGCGGCGCGCCGCCTTCGGCAGGCGCCACCCAGATTTCCTCGCGTCCGCTCTGGTCGCTGATATAGGCAATGTGCTTTCCGTCAGGCGACCACTGCGGCTCCCGGTCGCGCGCCGCGCCTTCGGTCAGCTGAACGAGCTCGCCTTCTTCCACCGGCGCGGTGAAAATCTCCCCGTAGACGCTGAAGACGACGCGGCGGCCGTTCGGCTGGATGTGGAACTCGTCGGCGCGGGACTGGAACGTGCGGATTTCCTCCGGGTTGAGCTGCGTTTCCGCCTCGATGTCGAGCCTGACGGGCGCCGCCTTGCGGCTGGCGACGTCGAGCTTCCAGATGCCGAAATCATGCTCGAAAACAATCGTCTTTCCGTCGGATGACATCGAGGGCCAGCGTACATCGCCGCTGGTGAATTGCGTGATCTTTTCCGCTTTCCCGCCTTTCTCGGGAACACGCCAGATATTGGTCAGGCCGCCGCCGTCGCGGTCGCTGACAAAATAAATATAGCCGTCGCGGCCCCACATCGGCCAGGAATCCATGCCGTTGAAATCCGTCAAATTCGCCCATTTTTTCGTCTCGAGATCCAGCACGAACACATCGGTCTGGTACGAGCCGCGGTAATATTTCCGCCAGTAGGCCTGCCCGCGCTGGTTGTAGGCGATGCGCTTGCCATCCGGCGAGAAGCTCCCGGCAAGCCCGTAATCGGTTCCTGCGGGGCGCTCGGCGCCGGTTTCGGCGTCCACCAGCCAGAGTTTGGCCAGAAAATCGTCGCCTCGCATCGAGGAAAACAGCACCGCCTTGCCGTCCGGCGTCCAGCCGAGGACGTTGTCATCGGCCGAGTGGAAGGTGAGCTGCCGCGGCTGGCCGCCCGTGGCGGGCATCACATAGACGTCCAGGTTCCCCTTGCGGTCGGACGAGAACGCGATCCACCGCCCGTCGGGCGAAAAGCGCGGCCAGGCATCCCGCGCCGGGTGGGCCGTGAGCCGGACCACGTTCTTGCCGTTCTCATCCGCCGTCCAGATGTCGGCCAGATACGTGAACGCCACGCGTCCGGCATGATAGGCCGGGTAGCGCACCAGCTTCGCCTCGCGGGCCGGCGCGGCCACAGCCAGCAAAGCCATCAAAGCCAGCAGCCGCCATGCTGCTGCTTTCCCGAAAACTCGTATGGACACAGCAAATCCCCTTTCTTGAGCGCTGCGGCGCATCCTTACGATTCTGGCGCAAACGGGACGCCGGCAGGTTACCGGAAGCCCGCGCCGCCTGCTTCAGCCGGCCGGCGCCGGGCCGCGCCCGCCGGCCAGTTGCACAAGCGGGGCCCAACCGTGCATCATAAGAGCTAACCCGCGCTTACCGGCGCACCGCTGTCAGGGAGGCTTGTCTCAAGGGGAAACTCCGCTTGGGAGCCGATCTTCCATGAACCTGAGCCAAATGGCCCGGACGATCCGGGAGTCAGTCACACTCAAACTCAATCAGACCGCCGCGCAGCTTCGCGAGAAGGGCGAGCCGGTCATCCACCTTGGCGGGGGCGAGCCGAAATCGAAGACCCCCATCGACGCCATCGTGGCCTGCACCTCGGTGCTCAACTCGGGCGATATCAAGTACACGCCGCCGGACGGCATCCCCGCCCTCAAGCGCGCCATCATCCGCTATACCGAAGAGCACTACGGGCGCACTGTGCGCCCGGAAAACGTCGTCGCCAGCTGCGGCGCCAAGCAGGCCATCATGGCCGCGCTCATCGCCATCCTCGACCCCAAGGACGAGGTCATCTACCCTGTCCCTTATTGGGTCAGCTACCCGGAGATGATCAAGCTCGCCGGCGGGGTCCCGGTGGCGGTGCGCGCCGAAGACGGCTCCTTCTGTCCGACTGTCGACGAGATCGCCGCCGCCGTGGGCGCCTACACCAAGGCCATCATCATCAACAGCCCCAACAACCCCTCCGGCGTGATGTATTCGCGCGACTTCGTCGAGGGCATCGTCGATCTGTGCCGCCGCAAGTCGCTGTTCCTCATCATGGATGACACCTACAACCGGCTGGTGTTCGACGGGCGGACCCCGATCAACGTCTACGACTTCGCCACCGAGGACATCGACACCTCGCGCGTCATCGTCATCAACTGCGTCTCCAAGATGTACGCCATGACCGGCTTCCGCATCGGCTGGGCGGTGGCCGCGCGCGAGCTCGCTGCTGCGATGGCGACCATCCAGGGCCAGCAGACCTCCGGCCCGGCGACCCCCTCGCAGTGGGCCGCCGCCGGCGCGCTCAACGGCATCCAGAACTCGATCGACGCCCTGCGGGTCACGCTGGAAAACAACCGCAACGTGCTGATGGAGCGCCTGGAGGCTTTCCCGGGCATCCGCGTCACGAAGCCCGACGGCGCCTTCTACACCTTCCCGGATTTTTCGAATTACATGAAGGACTCGAAGAAACTCGCCGAGTTCCTGCTCGAGAAGGTGCGCGTGGTTACGGTGCCGGGCGTGGAATTCGGCATGGAGGGCCATCTGCGCATCTCCTTCTGCGGGACCATCAAGGAAATCACCGAAGGCATCGAGCGCATCCGCTGGGCGCTCGACCCCACGTCGCCCAACGAGATCTACATCGGCGCCCGCCGGCTGGTGCGGGACTGGATGTAAACTCCCCGGAGCATCATATGAACGTCTACACCGACATCCCCTCGCCTGCGCTGTCCCAGGCTGCGTTGGCGAAGCCCGTCTACGGCCTTGAGAACCACGGCTTCCACAACGTGCGCCGTGTCTACTGGAACCTGCCGGAACCGGCGCTGTACGAGGAAGCCGTTTTCCGCGGGGAAGGCTGGATCGCCGCCAACGGCCCCCTCATCGTTCACACCGGAAAGCACACCGCGCGCGCGGCCGCGGACAAGTTCATCGTCCGCGAGCCCTCCTCGGAGCACTACATCTGGTGGGGGCATTACAACCGCCCGTTCACGCCGGAGGCCTTCAACACCCTGCTGAACCGCGTGCTCGCCTACTTCCAGGGCCGCGACGTTTTCGTCCAGGATTGTTTCGGCGGCGCCGACCCGAACTACCGCCTGCCGGTGCGCATCATCACCGAGCACGCCTGGCAATCGCTGTTCGCGCGCACGATGTTCCTCAAGCCGGCCACGCTGGATGGCTACAGGAACCACGTGCCGGAGTTCACCGTGATCACGGCCCCCGGCTTCCTCGCCAGCCCGCTCATCGACAACTCGCGCACCGAAACCGCCATCGTGCTGAACCTCGCGCAGCGCATGGCCATCATCGCCGGCACCTGCTACGGCGGCGAGATCAAGAAGACCATTTTCACCGTCCTCAACGCGCTGCTCCCGTTTGAAGGCGTGTTGCCGATGCATTGCTCGGCCAATGTCGGGCCCGACGGCGACGCAGCCATCTTCTTCGGGCTCTCCGGCACCGGCAAGACGACGCTTTCCGCCGACCCCGAACGCGGGCTGGTCGGCGATGACGAGCACGGCTGGTCGCCCGACGGAATCTTCAATTTCGAGGACGGCTGCTATGCCAAGGTGATCCGCCTCTCGCCGACCGCCGAGCCGCAGATCTATGCCTGCACGCGCCGCTTCGGCACGATTCTCGAAAATGTCGTTTTCGATCCCCGCACACGGCAGCTCGACCTCAACGACGACCGGCTGACCGAGAACACGCGCGCCGCCTACCCGCTGTCGTACATCGAGAACGCGGTTCCCGAGAAGCGCTGCGGCCACCCGAAGAACGTGATCTTCCTGACCTGCGACGCCAACGGCGTGCTGCCGCCGATCGCGCGGCTCTCGCCCGACCAGGCCGTGTATCATTTCATGAGCGGATACACGAGCAAGATCGCCGGCACCGAGATCGGCCTTGGCACCGAACCCGAGGTGACCTTCTCGGCCTGCTTCGGCGGCCCGTTCATGGTGCACCACCCCTACGAATATGCGAAGATGCTCAAGGCCAACGTGCTCAAGCACGGCGCCACCGTGTGGCTGGTGAACACCGGTTGGACCGGCGGGCCCTTCGGCATTGGCAAGCGCATTTCCATCCAGCACACGCGCGCCCTGTTGCACGCGGCCCTGGCCGGCCATTTTGAGAACGCCGAGTTCACCCTCGACCCCGTGTTCGGCTTCGAAGTCCCCAGGCATCTGGAAGGCGTGCCGGACTCGCTGCTCGATCCGGCGTCCACCTGGTCCAGCCGCGAAGAATACATGCAGCGCTACCGCTCGCTGGCGGCCCGCTTCATCGAAAATTTCCAGTACCTGACCAAAGAAGAACACATCCCGGACTCGCTGGCCGATTCCGGTCCGAGACTGTAGCCCCGGCCTGGAACCGCCGCCCGCCGCCGCCCCGCGGCGGTGTGCGGCCCCGGCACGGGCCGGAGGCGGCCGCGCGGCAGCAACACCTCAACGCCGCGTCTGGTCGAAGCTCACGCGCACGCCCATGGTGATGACGGTGTCGTTCTTCTTCTTGCCGGGCAGCGGGTTCGACAGATAACGGTCATTCAGCCCCACGGTCCATTCCAGCCACTTCATCACCGGCACGGCCGCGTTGGCGTCCAGGTTGAAGCGGTACTCGCCCCGGTTGGTCAGGTTCGGGAAGAAGCCGGCGCGCTCGAAAAGTTTCAGCCGCGACAGGACCTGGAGATTCAGCTCCTGCCCGGCGGCGAATTCGCCGGAATTGCGCACCAGCGGGCCTTCTTCGCGGCTGAATTTCTCCCGGTTCCAGTTGCCGCCCGAGCTGAACTCGAGCGAGCCGCGGCGGCCCACCCACGGCTTGTAGCCCAGCCCGCCGCCGAACACGCTGCGCAGGTCCAGCGCCAGAAAGCGGTCGTAGTCATAGGCGTTGATGCCGTAAAGGAACAGCCGGCCGTTGGCGCGGCGGTCGGCGCGGATGGAGCCGCTGATGCGGTTGGCCGTCGGGCCGTACGGCTCGGTGGTGCTCTGCGTGGCGTAAATCTGGGAGAAATTCAGCGCGAGCACGTTCTTGCCGGCCTCGCGCACGGCGGTGGCCGCCGTGCTGAACGTGGTTGTCCGGGCGTTGCCGGCCGTGTTGGCGATGGAGAAGGTGAACGAGCCGCGCCAGAAATCGGCCAGTCCCGGGTGCTTCCACCGCTCCTCCTCGCGCTCCCAGGCCCGCTGCGCCGCCTCGTTCCGCATGGCGGCAATTTCGCCGGGCGCCACGGTTTTCACCAGGCCGTCCGGCTGCACCAGCCGGACCGCGTTGCCCGCCTGTTCCACCCTCGAAACGATCACCGCGCCTTCGGCCAGCGTGACGTACACCGGGTTTTCGGCGCGGACCTCCGCCACTGCCGCGCGGTCGATTTTCAGCTCCCCGCCCCAGGCCGTGCGGATGACGACGGCCCTGGCGTCGGCGGAGACGAGCTGCCCGCTCACCCGGTCGCCGTTGGCGAGCAGAACCACGTCGGCGCGGGCGCCGCAGGCGGCGGCGAATAAAACAAGAAAATAACGAAATGTTTGCATAAGCCCAAGGCCTCGAAAAAACAGAAGTTTCCTGTCCTGTTTCAAACGCGGGGTTTCCCTTTTCAGGATGCGCGGGGCCGCGCGGCCGTTGCGCCGGAATCCGGTTCCCCGCCTATTGCGATGCGGGGTCGGAAGCCTCCACCGTGAACCGCAGCCGCAGCGGCCGGCCCGGCTCGAGCGTGTAGCCGTTGGACTCCGGCGTCCGGCCCGGGAACGATGCGCCCACGAAGCCGTAAAACCGCAGGCACCATTGCCACGGCACTCCCGGGTTGTCTCCGGCCGGCGTGATCCGCAGCGCCGCCTTGCGCCCCTGGTAGGACGCCTCCAGCTCCGCCCAGCGGTGGCGGTTGAGGTTCTCGTCCTTCTGCACCATGCCTTCGCTCGTGCGGATTACGGTGTTTTCGCGCGGGGCGAAGCGGGCGCTGAACCCGCCATAGCTCTTGCCCTGCTCCTGCGATCCGCGCAGCGTCACCGGCGATTGCAGCGCCTCGAACTCCAGGTCGACATCGACACGCCGCACCGCGCCGTGCGCCGGATGAACGGTAATGGCCGCGATCTCCCGCACCACCCGCCGGCCGCCGGCGTACCAGCCGTTTTCGGCCACCAGCCAAAGGTTGCCTTCGCGCGGCTCCCGGCGGATCCAGCCCTCGAAGCGGTGCTCGATGCCGCGGTACATCCACAGGTCGTGCCGCGCGCCCCCGATTTCAACCACCGGCCAGGCCCAGAAAATCCCGTGGTGGTGGTAGTGGTCCCTGGGGAAATCGTCGAGCATGGAGACGCCGGCCGGCGTGTACAGCGGAAAGATGTAGCAGCAGCGGCGGCGGTCCTCCGGCACGCCCGGGGGGAGCTGCGGCCCGTAGTTGTAGACCAGCGCCGTGCGGCCCGCGTCGAGCACTTCCAGCCGCCCGCCGCCCGCGTCCCGCCATTCAAGCTGCGCCCAGGCGGGCGCGGCGCAGGCAAAAACAAAAAGAATGATTCCTGATTCAGCCTTGCGAATCACGGCGCAATTTCTCCTCGTCCACCTCGACGCCCAGTCCCGGGCCCGCCGGCACGCGCAACGCCCCGTCCTCAAGCCGGAAGGGCCGTTTCAGCCAGGAGCCCGCCAGGAACTGGAGCCCGTTGAGCGCCGCCGGGTATTTCAGCCCATAGGCCCCGTAAAGCGCCAGCGACGCGGCCAGCGAGACGTCCGGGTCGGTCAGGCCGCTGCCCAGAAACATCAGCCCGTGCGCTTGCAGATATTCCACCTGCTTCCTCGCATCCCACAGCCCGGCCGTTCGCGCGGGCTTCATCGCCACGCCGTCCATCAGCCCCAGCTTGTGGAACTCCTCGAGATCCACCACGCTCACCACCCCTTCATCCAGGATCAGCGGCAGCGCGCCCTGCTTCTTCAGCTCGCGCAGCCCGCTCAGCCGGTTCGGCGGCAGCGGCTGCTCCATCACGTCGACGCCCGCATCGCGCAGCTTCGGCAGCGCCGCCAGCGCGGTTTCGAGGTCGTAGCCGCCGTTGGCGTCCGCCCACAGAAAGCAGTCCGGGGCGAATTTCCGCACGCGCCGCGCCAGCTCCACGTCGAATGCCGCGTCGGGCGCCACCTTGATGTTGAAGTGCCGGTAGCCGCGCTTCCGCCCGGCTTCCAGCAGCTCGTCGGCCTCCTCGAGCGACCGCACGTTCACCGTCCAGCTCAGCGTGATCTTTTCCGCCGGCTTGCGCCCCCACAGCGCCGCAACGTTTTTCCCCGCGAGCTTGCCCGCAATGTCATGCAGCGCCATGTCGATGCCCGATTTCGCGATCGGCATCCCGGTGGAAAACGATGGCGCAATGGCGCGGTTCATGCGGCGGTGCGCCTCGGCCAGGTCCGTGGGGTTCAGGCCGATGAGCGGCGGGGCCAGATACTGGCGGATCGTGCCCGTCACGGACTCCAGCGTTTCGTAGCTCCAGGTGGGGATCGGCACGCTCTGGCCCCAGCCCGTGGTTCCGTCCTCGCAGGTGATTTTCACAAACACGGCGGGCCTTTCCGGCCGTGTGAAAAACCGGAAATACCCGGTCACCGGGTAGCGCACCGGAAACGCTTCAATGGTGCGAACCGGCGGCGCGTCTCTTTGCAGGAGCATGGCGGAGGCTGCGAGGAAATCGCGCCGCGTCATACCAGCTCCCGCTTCACCGGGTCATAGCCGACGCGGCGGCCCGTTTCCAGCGACACGGCGGCCATGCAGGTCGCCACGGCGTGCGCATAGCCCGCCTCCACGCTGGCGCGCGGCGTCGCGCGGGTCCGCATGCATCGCAGGAAGTTCGCCATGTGGGACTCGATGCCCTCCGGCCGCGGCAGCGTGTACGGCTGCATGATCCGGTCGGGATCGCGGCTGCCTTCGCCGGAGACGCGGTTGGCCTCCGCGTCGAGCACCCCCTTGGTGCCGAACCAGAGATTGCGCCCGCCGGCTGAATTCGTCAGGCTCATGGCGAAGGTGACCAGGCAATCCGTGTATTCGAGCATCGCCTGGAAGACGTCGCTCGTCTGCCGCCCGTCCTTCCACAGATACACGCCGCCCATCGCCATGGCGCCCTTGGGGTAGGGGTCGTTCAGATACCATGCCGCCAGATCGATCAGGTGCGTCATCCACAGGCCGGGGATGCCGTTGGTCGTGTCGCGGAACAGCTGCCACTCGCGCAGCTTGCGCGGGTCGAAGCCGCCCTGGATGCGCCCGCCGAAGCGGAACGCCTCCCAGTCGACGTCCTCGGCCTTCACCATGTGATAGTCGCGCCGCCACCGCGGCTCGAAAAAGTGGTACTCCATCGAGACGCGCGTGACCTTGCCGATCACGCCCTTCTGCACGGCCTCGGCCGCGGCGATGAACTTGTCCTCGCTGCGGCGCTGCGTGCCCACCTGCACGACGCGCCCGGTCCGTTTCACCGCGTCATAGGCCATGCGGGCCTCCTCGAACGTGGTGGCGAACGGCTTTTCGACGTAGGCGTCCTTGCCCGCTTCCACCGCATCGGCGAGGATCTTCGGGTGCGTGAAGTCCGGCGTTGCGATCAGCACGCCGTCCACGTCCTTCATGGCGAGCACTTCCTGGTAGCGCGTGGTCTGCGCGGGCGCGCGCCCGAAGGCTTTCTCCACCTCGGCGGCCATCGCCTCGCGGTTGACGCGCCAGACATCGCAGATGGCCGTGATGGCGGCGTTCTCCCCGGAGGAGGCGACCGCTTTCAGCAGGTCGCGGCCCCGGCCGCCGCATCCGACCAGGCCGAGGCGGATGCGGTCGTTGGCGCCAGGCTGGGCGAGCGCAGCCCCGGCGGCGGTGGTCATCAGGAAAGTGCGGCGAGTCGCAGTCATCCGGTCCTCCTTCGCTTCTGAGACATGATATCGCCGGAGGTAGCGGGATTGCGAAGGAGAGGCGGGAAAGGAACGGCACGGCGCGCGTCCGTCGCTCGCCATGCTCTGGTAGAGTTGCAACCGGCCGAAATGGAAGCAGCGCGCCGGAACCCGCGCTCAGGAATTCTCCCACTGCTGCTCGAGCATCTTCGTGTACTCGGCCGACGCGTACAGCTCGAAGCGGAATTGTGCGGGCGGCAGCACGGGGAAAGGCGCCGCGCTCTGCCGGGCGACCCACATCTGGTCGGCGTACCGATAGTAATGACGGATGAAGCCGGGCGTGACGGACTCAAACTCCGGCGGCTCAGCGAACACCGCGTTCAGCCCGAGCGCGCGCGAAAAGATGGACTTGTAATCGCTGACGCCCCACTTGGCCAGCTTCGCGCGCACCGCCTCCGGCGGGCTCTCCACCAGCAGATGCGCGAAACTGGCCGGCGCCAGGCCGGCCGCGGCGAGATCCGGGTCGCGCGCGGCCATCTCCATGCACTGGCCAAGCCAGCGCTCCAGGTCCCGGCCGACGTAAAACAGCATTTTCACTTCGGTGAGCCGGCCAGAAAGCAGGCGCCGCAACAGCTCCTCTTCGGTCAGCCCGCCCATCGGGAGAACGCCTTCCAGCATCAGATGGGCGCGGCTGCTCTCGACCAGCTGGTCGGGCCCGGCCGGGTCGGAAAACGGGTGGAGGATGACGGGCGGCAGCTCCCACACAGCGCCTTCGGGCAGCTTTGCTTGTGCCATGCTCACCCCTCTCATCGGCAGGACGGGCGGCCGACGTTAGCCGGCATGCCGCGCTACCTCATCTGGCTGCGGCTCCGCAGCGTCGCGCGGGTTTCCCGCACCTCGCCGCCCCGCCTGTACTTCACCGTCACGGTGTCGCCGGGCTTCTTCGTCCGCAACGCGTAGGTGAAATCGTAAAGATTCGAGATCGGCTTGCCGTCGAACTCCACGATCACATCGCCGCCCTTCAGCCCGGCCTCCTCCGCCGGCGAGCCCTTCATGACATCCGACAGCCGGAATCCGTCCTTCGACTCGCCCATGTCCGGCACCGAGCCGAACCACGCGCCCGAGCCGGCGCTGCCCGCCACGGCCGGCGCCTGCGGCATCTGCACCTTGACAAATTGCGGCCGCGGCCCGCCGGCGAGCCGCTCCACGGCGCGCGCCACCACCTCCAGCATCTGCGCCGCCGCCGCGGCGTTGATCTTGTCCCACGTGTCCGACGGCTTGTGATAGTCCGCGTGCAGCCCGCTGAAGAAGAACAGCACCGGCACCTGCCGGTTCACGAACGAAAAGTGGTCGCTCGAGCCGTAGCCGCCCTGGTCGGAGAAATCGAACCGCAGCGGCGAGCCCTGCATCGCCTCCTCGAGCACCCGTTTCAGCGAGTCGCCCGTGCCCGTGCCGCCCACATACACGCGCCCGTCCTGGATGCGCCCGATCATGTCCATGTTGACCATCGCCACGGCCTTTTCAAGCGGCAGCAGCGGGTTGTTGACGTAATGGTTCGAGCCGATCAGGCCCAGCTCCTCGCCGGAAAACGCCAAAAACAGGATGCCCCGCTTCTGTTTCGGCCGCCCGGCGAAGTACGCCGCCAGCTCGAGCAGCCCCGCCGTGCCCGAGGCGTTGTCGTCGGCGCCCGGATGGACGGCCTTGCCCGCCAGATCGGGCGCGAGCGAGCTTTGCTCGCCCAGCCCCAGGTGGTCGAAATGCGCGCCCACGATCACATACTCGTCGGTCTCGCCGGCCAGATAGGCGGCCACGTTGGGCGACTGCCGCTGCTGCCGCACCACTTCGGCCGCCAGCTCCACCCGCAGGCCCGGGATCGCCGCAGGCTTCGGCTTGAGCGTCCGGTCCGTCTCCTCGATCCATTGCTTCAGGCTCACGCCCGCGCGCGCCAGCCACCGCTCCGCCACCGCGGCGCGCACCTGAACGAAAGGAATGCCGGCCGCCGTCGGGCCGACGCGGCCGGAGAACCGGTCCAGCCGGTCCTCGTCGCCCGCATGGTTGGGCAGGTCATTGACGAAAAGCACCGCTGCCGCGCCGTGGAATTTCGCGTTTACGGCCTTGTTCTGCGCCTGGGCGTGCGTCGTGTAGGCCCGGCCGGCGAAGGGGCTCTTCTCGTCGAACTCCTGCGGCTCGTGCCGAAGCACCAGCACGATCTTGCCCTTGACGTCAATGCCTTCGTAGTCGTCATAGCCGTATTCGGGCGCGGTGATCCCGTAGCCGGCGAAAACGATTTCGCCGGCCGCCTTGCCGCTCGAGGAAAAATTCAGGGGCTGGAAATCCGTGGAAAGAACCAGGCTGCGTGGCTTTCCGGTCCCGTCCGTCTCTGCAAGGCGGTTGTTCTTGCCCAGGCTGGCGCCGACGGTGACCTGAAAAGTCTGGAAATAGTCCCGGCGTCCGGGCACGGGCGGGATCCCCAGACGGCGGAACTCGCCCGCAATCCACCGGGCTGCCTTGTCCAGCTCCGGCGTGCCCGTCAGCCTTCCTTTCAGCTGTTCGGAGGCGAGGAAGCGCACGCTCTGCCGGTAGCTCTCGGCGGAAATCGCTCCCGGCCGGAGCGCGGCCAGGCAAAGCCCGGCGGCAAGGAAAACCGTCAGGAAAAAGATGCCAGATCGTCGCGTCATTTTGTTTATTTACCGGGAACCGGGAGGGTCAAAGAGCAGCAGTCGGCCTCGGCTTTCTTTGCGAATTCCAGCTCCAGGTCCAGAATTGCCTTGAGCTGCGGCCAGGGAATGTTGCCTGCAAGCGCGCGTCCGTTGACGAACAGGGTCGGCGTCGACTGGATGCGCAGGCTGCGCGCGTCGGCGATGCTCGCCGCCACCTCCTCCGCCGGCCCGGGGCTGTCCAGGCACGCCGAGAAGGCCGCCTCGTCGGCGCCGGCGGTTTTCGCCCATTCAGTCGCCTTTGCGCGGAAATTGTCCGGCTTGATTTCCGCCTGCTTTTCGAAAACCCAGTCGTGGTATTTCCAGAAAAGATCATTGCCTTGCCGCCAGGCGCAGCGGCCCGCCACCGCCGCGGCCCTGGCCCACGGGTGGATCTGCTCGAGCGGCAGGTCGCGGAACACCAGCCGGTATTGCCCGGCGTAGGTCTTCGGCAGGTTTTCCCGCAGCGAGCGCGCCTCCTCGCGGCAAAAGTTGCACTGGAAGTCGCTGAAGACCACCAGCTGGAGTTTGGCGTCTTTCGCCCCGATCGACGGGTGCCCCTCGGTCTTCAGCTTCGCCTGTTCGGCCGCATAGGGGGCGCGGTCGGTGCGGAACAGCGATCCGCGCAACATCTGGCTGCCGTCGGCCGTGACGTAGAAGACCTCTTCCTGGCTGGCCTGCTGGAAAGAGCCGGTGAAGCGGATCTCGTACAGCCCCGGGATGGGCGACGGCGACGGGTCCGACACCTTCACCTGGATCTGGGGCCCCCAGAGGAAAAGATGGCGGACGAAATTCTCCAGCCGCTGCTTGTCGATCTTTGGCGCGGCCGGCTGCGCCAATGCCCCGATTGCAGCGCCGGCCAGCAGAAGGGCGCCCCAAATCCGTTTCATTTCTTTCATTGTACTTGCGGCAGCCGCCTTCCCGCCGCCGGGCCTCGCAGCGCGCGCCGCCAGCCTGCGGCCGCAAACACGAAGGGCGTCCCGAAGGACGCCCTCGCCGCCATTTGCCAGGCGCGTCAATCCATTTCCTTGGCCCGCTTCTTGCGGTTGCGCTTGCGCGCCAGCGCCTGCTTGAGTCGGCGCTTCTCGCCCGGCTTCATGTAGTAGGAGTGTTTCTTGATCTCCTTGATGATGTCCTCCTGCTGCACCTTGCGCTTGAAGCGGCGCAGGGCGCTTTCGAGGGTTTCCCCCTCCTGGACGATCACTTCCGCCATGGCTCGAATCACCTCCTCTCCGGCGCGGCTGCGCCTGAAACCACCAGTGTACCGCAGCCGGCAACCGGGCTTTCCCCCGGCGGCCATTTCTGATAAAGAGATGGTGACATCCGATATTTGGAGGCACTCATGGCATCAACCGAACTCATCCGGATCGGCACGGCATCCCGGCGCACGTTTCTCCGCTCCTGTGCAGGCTGCGCCGCGTGGCTGGCGGGCGGCTGCGCGGGCGCTGCCGCCGCCACGGCGCGTGAACTGCTGCCGAAGGACAAAGCCCGCGTGCGGCTGGTCCTGGTGCACCCGGACCCGAAAATCGAGGGCTGGCCGTATCAGGGCTATGATTACGAAGGCCGCAAGAAGATGATCCTTGGCCGGCTCGAACGGGGCTGCCCGGACGTCGAGTTCTCGCCCGTGACGCTCACCTGGGTCGAAGAAGCCGAAAAACTCCTTGCCGCCGACGAAGGCAAAGGCTTCGACGGCTACGCCGTCTACATCCTCGGCATTCCGTCCAACGCCTCCCGCGCCATCGCCATGAGCGGCAAGCCAACCATTCTCATCGACGACCTGTACGGCGGCACGGGCTCGTTCCTCGGCCATTACCCGGCCGCGCGCAAGGCGGGCAAGCCGGTCGTGGGCGTTTCCTCTTCGCGCATCGAGGACGTCTGCGAGGCGATCAACACCTTCAGCGTGATCCGCAAGCTGAAAGCCTCGAAAATCCTCGTCGTCACGCCGCGCGACATGCAGAAAAACATCGACGCCATCCGCGCCAATCTCGGCCCCGAGATCGTCAATATCCCGGCGGACGAGCTCAACGCCGCCTGGAAAGCGGCCGACCGCAAGGCGGCCGAAGAGCAGGCCGAGGCGTGGATGCGCCGCGCCGACCGCGTGGTCGAGCCCAAGCCCGCCGAGATCCGCAACAGCGCCGCCATGTATCTCGGCATGGCGTCCCTGCTCGACAGGCGCCGCGCTCAGGCCATCGCCGTCGACTGCCTCGAGCTGTTCTACAAGCACAAGATGTTCGCCTATCCGTGCCTCGGCTTCTTCCAGTTGAACAACGACGGCCTCGTCGGCGCCTGCGAGGCCGACCTCACCAGCGCCTCCACCATGCTGCTGCTGCGCTATCTCACCGGCCGCGCCAGCTACATCTCCGACCCGGTGATCGACACGGCCAAGAACCAGATCATTTACGCCCACTGCGTGGCGCCGTCGAAGGTGTACGGGCCGGACGGCCCCGAGTGCGCCTACGAAATCCGCGACCACAGCGAGGACCGCAAAGGCGCGGCCATCCGCTCGCTGCTGCCGTTGAACGAAACGTTGTCGACGCTGGAGTTCGTTTCTTACGCGAAAACCGTGGTCTTCCACCAGAGCCGCGCGGTGGACAACCTCGAGGAGGACCGCGCCTGCCGCACCAAGCTGGTGGCCGAAGTGAAAGACGCCCGCCGCCTCATGGAGGGCTGGGACTTCGGCTGGCACCGCGTCACCGTCTACGGCGACTGGAAGACGCAGATCGCCAACACGGCCGCGTTGCTCGGCTGGAAGTTTGTCGAGGAGGGCTGAGCCCGGCTACTTCTTCCAGCAGGTGACGGTGATTTCGATCCGCGCCGGCCCCACCAGTTGCACGCCGCCGACGGTGGTGCGCGCGGGCCGCGGCTCGGGGAAGTAGGTCATGTAGACCTTGTTCATGCGGTCGAACAGCGCGATGTCGGTCAGATGCACCTGCACGGACACGGCATCGGCGAAGGCATAGCCGGCTTTGTCGAGAACGGCTTTCACGTTCTCGAGCGTCTGCCTGACCTCGTCCTCAAACGATTCCGGGTACTTGCCGGTCTTGTCCCGGCCCACCTGCCCGGCGACGAACAGAAAGTTGCCGGCCTGGATGCCGGGCGTGTACGGGCCCGCGACGGTGGCGCCCTCCGGCACGACGGCCTTCTTCTGTGCCAGGACGACGCCGGGCAGACCGGCAGCGAGCAGCATCACGATCAGGGTTCGCATGCCTTTGATGATAGCGGCGCGGAGGCGTCACTGCTGCCCCGGCCTTGCCGTGTGCGCCGGAATCACTGGCCGGCCGCGGACGGGCTCACGGCGACGTTGTGGTATGCGGCAATGCACCATGAACCCGCATCCTCGACCAGCACCTGGAGCAGGCGCGTGTGCAGGGCTCCGTCCGCCGGCGGGCTGATGCCCGGAGGCAGCGCGCGGAAGCCTGTGAGCCTGACGCGCGTTTCTACGATGCCGACCCCCGGCGCGATGAGGCGCCATCGCAGGATCTGCTGCTCCAGCCGGCTGCCGCTGAAGATGGTGCGGAAGATCGCCTCGTGGCGCTCCAGGAACGGGCGTTTGCCAGTGGCGGTCTGGCCAAGGATGTTCGTGAACCAGATCTCCTCCGACGCGTCCGCCGCATAGGCGGCGGCATCGCCCCGGTTCCACGCATCCGTCTGGCGGTCCAGGAGGCGGCGAATCGCCTGTTCGGCAGCCGGCTCGGTCATGGCAGCGACACTCTCAGGATCGTACCTTCGCTGCGGTTGGTCACGAACAAAGCGCGCGAGGCGGAATCGAGCGCCATGCTCGTCGGCGTCCGCAGCGCGGGCACGAAGAGATCTTCCTCGAGCGACACCCAACGCCGGATCCTGCCCGGCGCGGGGGGAGTCTGCCCGAGAGCAGCACTGAATTCGAGCAGATAGAAGGTCGGCCGGCTCGCGCCCGGGCGGTCTTCCCAGGCGATATCCATGGCCGTGCTGGCCCACGGGATGAACGGCGCGATGGCCCCGGTCGCGGGGTCGACGATCGAGACAAGCGCCGTGCCCGGTACAAAAGGGACGCCGGACAACTGGGTCACGAGGAGCTGGTCTCCGTACGGTTGCACGCTGGTGGGAACCGCCTCTGCGAGCGGGCGGCCGGGGATGCCCGTCGCGACGTTCGGAAACCGCGCCAGGGTCCGCGTTCTTCCCGTGGCGATCTCCACTTTCAGCAGTGTGTTCATCCCGGCGTCCGCCACAAACAGCCACCCCGGCCAGGATGGGTGCAGCGTCATTCCGTAAGGGTGGGAGTTGCGGTAGATCATGCGTGCGTCGGGGATGTTGTCGCGGAAATCCGCCAGCAGTTCTACCGCGGCTTTGTCGCCCATGCCGTTGGTGAGTTCCACTGTGGTCCCATCGGCCAGCAGGTCGTGATCGGCGCGCTTCAGCACGAAGGGTTCGCGGATCTCGTCCACATCTCTGCTCAGGATCACCTTCAGGATCGAGGAGTAGATCGGCGAAGACCGGCCGGCCGGGTTGGGGACGATCGTGCCCGGCGCCTGCGCGGCCACGTGCGTGTCGCCCTCTCCATTGAGGACGAAAAGCACTTTTCCGTCCAGGGCCAGCCCGCTCGGCCCGTCCAGCGCGCCATCGGGGGCCGCGGGTCCGGAAGGCAGACCTTCGAGCAATGGCTGCACGCGGCCGCCGGGATCGACGACGGACACTCGGCCGGAATTCGGAGTTGCGCCTGTTTCTGCCACCAGCAGGCTCCCTCTGCCTGCCAGGATTGCCTTCGACGGGTTGTTGAGCCCCCTCGCGAACACCGTCACTTGCTGCGCCAGTCCGGAAGCTCCCAGTCCGGCCAGGGCGAGCGCTGCGACTGCCCAGGTTTTCGTGGTCATTGTTTCACTCCATTGTCATCGTGACACTTTGGTGCCACTAAGGCACATGGGTATACTATAAAGCGGTGCCGTCTGCGAGTCAAGAAGAAACCGGGCGAACCCGCCAGAAGCGGCGGACGAAGGCTCTGCTCCTCCGCGCGGCGGTGGAGCTCATCCAGCGCGGGGAGGTGCCCACGGTGACAGCGGTGGCCGATGCGGCCGACGTCAGCCGCCGCACGGCCTACCGATACTTCCCGACCCAGGACCAGTTGCTGGCCGAAGCCTCTTTGGAGGGCCTGCGGCCGCGTGTGGAGGCCATTATCGAATCCGCCCGCGCGGAAAGCAGCGCTGCTGCGGCGCTGGAGCGCATCGTGGGCGAGATCCAGCGGCTGGCGGTGGAGCATGAGGCGCTCCTGCGGACGATTCTTCGCCTGAGCCTCGACCGGAAACTCGGAGAAGGGGCGCCGGAGCGCGGCCGCCGCCGCCTGGACTGGATCGAGAGCGCCCTTGAGACTGTCAAGCCGCGGCTGCCGAAGCGTGTCTACGAGCGGCTGGTATCCGCGCTGACGCTGACGCTTGGGGTGGAAGCGCTGGTGATCCTGCACGACATCCGCGGCCTGGATCCGAAACACTCGATCGGAATTTGCCAGTGGGCGGCGCGGGCCATGCTGGAGGCGGCACTGCGCGAAGCCGGCGGCGGGCGCTGAAAAGCAAGCCGGTGAATGCTGTCCCGGTCCCGGGCGAAGCCACTCGAAGAAGCGCTGTCAGATCCGCGAGCGGAGCAGCGCGAAGCGCTGCGGGAGCGAGCGGTTGCCGCGGGGCCGCCGAATGGCCTCCCGGAAAGCGCAAGGACAAGCGGCCGCGGCTGGCACTGCCCGGCTGGTCCACCAGCTGCTGTCCAGCAACCGCTCACTCCGGCCGGAATTCGGTGCGAATTCCTGCCTTCGGTCGCGGCTC
>Ga0272446_1000420_pt1 | contig 66949 bp, 59 predicted proteins | sample YNPCB0061_FD_194587 | JGI IMG/M metagenome (GOLD analysis project Ga0272446, IMG submission 194587) | Hot spring microbial mat communities from Yellowstone National Park, WY, United States - YNP-CB-006-1 | ecosystem: Environmental > Aquatic > Thermal springs > Hot (42-90C) > Sediment | place...
GAGCAGGGGCATAGTAAAGCCGGCGCGTTGCATCTCGCGGGCCACATGCACCATCTCATCGAGAGAAGGCGTAATCAGACCGGACAGGCCGATCATATCCACCTTTTCACGAATGGCTGTTTCGAGAATTTTTTCGCACGGCACCATGACACCCAGATCAATCACTTCAAAATCATTGCAAGCCAGTACGACGCTCACGATGTTTTTGCCAATGTCGTGAACGTCGCCTTTGACGGTGGCCAAAAGCAGTTTGCCGCGTGCCGGCCGAGGCGTGCCGGAGGCATTTTTTTCTGCTTCGAGGAACGGTTGGAGATAGGCGACGGCCTTTTTCATGACGCGGGCGCTTTTCACCACCTGAGGTAGAAACATTTTGCCCGCACCAAACAGGTCGCCCACGATGTTCATTCCTTCCATGAGCGGCCCTTCGATGACGGCCAAGGGGCTGCCGATTTCTCGGCGGGCTTCCTCGGTGTCGGCGTCAATATAATCGGCGATGCCATGAATGAGCGCATGTTGCAGGCGTTGCCGCACCGGCAGACTCCGCCAAGCATCTTCTTTGGCCTCGGCCTTGTCCTTTTTGCCGACTCGAGAGGAGTAGTCGATGAGGCGTTCGGTGGCATCGGGTCGGCGGTTGAGAACGACATCCTCGACGTATTCGAGTAGCTCCTTGGGGATGTCCTGATAGACCATTAGTTGCGTCGGGTTGACAATGCCCATGTCCAGGCCGGCCGCGATCGCATGGTACAAAAACACCGAGTTGACGGCCTCGCGGACCACCTCGTTGCCACGGAAACTAAACGAGACATTGCTCACGCCGCCCGAAGTCTTGGCATAGGGCAACTCTTGTTTAATGCGTCGCACCGCCTCGATAAATTCCACCGCATAATTGGCATGTTCGCTCATGCCCGTACCCACCGTGAGGATGTTGACATCGAAAATGATGTCCTCCGGGGGGAAACCGACCTCCTCGGTGAGCAACTTGTACGCACGTTTGCAGATGGCCACCTTGTGGTCGCACTCGACGGCTTGCCCGACCTCGTCGAAGGCCATCACCACCACCGCAGCACCATAGCGGCGGATGAGCCGGGCCTGGTGGAGGAAGACCTCTTCGCCTTCTTTAAGGGAGATACTATTGACGATGCCTTTGCCCTGGATGCACTTCAGCCCGGCTTCGATCACGCTCCATTTGGAGCTATCGATCATGATCGGCACCTTCGAGATGGAAGGCTCCGCCGAGATCAGATTCAAAAAATGCGTCATGGCCTGCTCGCTATCCAGCAGGTCAGCATCCATGTTGACATCGAGGATATTGGCCCCGCCTTCGACTTGCTCGCGAGCGATGCGTAGGGCTTCGTCGAATTGCCCCTCGCGTATCAGCCGGGCAAATTTCCGCGAGCCGGTCACATTACAACGCTCTCCCACCATCTGAAAGCCACTGTCCGACCGCAGAACGTATGGCTCGGTGCCGCTGAAGGTACTCCAGCGGGGCAGATCAGGAAGGCGGCGCGGTTTGTGATCCTTGACGGCGTTGCGAATGGCCGCGATCCAATCGGGCATGGTGCCACAGCAGCCACCCACTAGATTGACCCAGCCGTTGCGGGCCCATTCGCCCATGCAGGCGGCGGTATAATCGCGGTCGCCTTTGAAGCCTCCGAAGCCATCGGGCAGCCCCGCGTTGGGATAGACCGAGATGCGTTTGCGGCTGAGGTGGTGCAAGGCCTCGATCGCCGGTCGCATCTGATCGACGCCGACCGCACAATTCAAGCCGACAGCCAAGGCATCGAAATGCGAGACACTGATGTAAAACGCCTCGGGCGGCTGAGCCGAGAGGGTGCGACCATTCTCGAAGATGGTGCCACTAATAATGACCGGTACACGCCGACCGGAATCCTCAAAATATTTGTCGATGGCAAACAAACAGGCCTTCATCACCAGGGTGTCGAAGGAGGTTTCGGGCAAGAGCAGATCGACCCCGGACTCGACGAGAATCTTTACCTGTTGATAATAGGCGGCCACCATCTGATCGAAAGTAACCCGGCGTAACGCCGGGTCGTTCTCATCCACCCCCAACGAAAGCGTCTGGTTGGTCGGGCCGATGCTGCCGGCCACGAATCGCGGACGATCGGGGTCACGGCGGGTGTAGTCGTCGGCGGCGCGGCGGGCTAGCTCGACGGCGACGCGATTCAATTCCTCGACATACTCCACCAGATCGAATTCGGCCAAGCTGATGGCATTGGCGTTGAAGGTATCCGTCTCGATGATGTCGGCCCCGGCCTCCAAATAGGCGCGGTGAATCTCTTCGATCAGTTTGGGCTGCGTCAGCACCATGATCTCGGTGCAGTTTTTCAGCAGCTTGGGATGATGTTTGAAGCGGACGCCGCGGTAGTCTTCCTCCTTGGGATCTTTGGCATAGATCATCGACCCCATCGCGCCATCTAGCACCAAGATGCGCTGGTCCATGATCTCTTCGAGGATTCCCGTCGTGGAAACGTCTGTCGGTCGCCGCATGAGCAACTGCCTTCGTACCTGTTTCGTGGGCCGTACGAAGATTAGTGTAGGCAAGAATCTTCTTCAGGAAAACGTCAGTCTGCTTTGGCCGCTTGCCAACGCTGCAGGGCGACGTGAAAAATAGCCTGTACCAGCTGGGCATGGGACAACCCGTTGAGCCGAGCTAAGATCACCAAATCACTCGTCTCGGGGTTTAAGCCCGGCAGAGGGTTGGCTTCTAAGAAATAGGGCACGCCGTCGCGTAGGCGAAAATCCAGACGCGCCACATCGCGACAACCCAACGCCCGATAGGCCCGCAGCGCCGCTTCCTCCACGGCTGGCAAGCTGCCCAGGGGGGGCGACTCGTAACGCACGCGAGCGGCAAAATCGCGTTTGACCTCTAGACTGTAAACAAAATGTGGCTCGGGTTGGAGCGGCACCACCCGCAGCACGCCCAGCACGCGCGGTGGATGGTTACCCAGCACGCCCACGGTGATCTCCTCGCCGGCGATGTACTCCTCAACTAGAAGCGGTTGGCGTAGCTGGCGGCGTTGAAGTAGGGTGCTGCGGAGTTCCGCGTTGTTTTCCACCACACACTTGCCGCTTATCCCCTTGCTGCTCCCTTCCCAGGCCGGCTTGACGATGTGCGGCACCGTGATGGTGGGCCACTCGGCCCGATCGTCTTGGGGATCGACCACAAAACCACTGGGCACTTTCCCGCCTGCCGACGCCACCAAGCGCCGGGCCACCTCCTTGTCCAGCGTGGCAGCCAGCGTCAGCGGATCAGAGCCGGTATAGGCAATCCCCAGCATCTCCAATACGGCTGGCACGCGGGCTTCACGGTTACGGCTGATGCCGTGCCCCTCGGCCAGATTGAAGACACACTCGGGCGGAGACTGCAGCAGCTTCTCCAAGAGTTCGCGGCCATCGCCCAAGAGGGAAATTTCATGACCCAGAGCCTGTAAAGCTTCCGCGATCGCCTGGATGGTTTGGGGGCTATCGAACTCCTCTTGGGCATCATCGGCCGGTGCCTCCGAATGGAGAGTTTCGGATTTGAGATCGAAACACAGGCCGACTTTCATACAAGCACTCGAGAGAGAAGAGATGACCGCACTAGGAACCGCTTTTTTTCAGCAGATTGAGTGACAAAAGGGTAGGACTGCAATGAGAGGAAGTTCCCTCCGCGTCCTGGGTGCTACAGCCGGCCTCGTTGTGAGCTTGTTGGCTGGCCTGAGCCAGGGCCAACGCCTGACGACGGGCGATCCGTTCGGTGTTCTCGGGCATCAGCACACTCCGCGTGCCTTGCGTCAGGGCACTGACGCCGCGGCTAAGAGTGGGCTTGATGGTGTTGGGTTTGTCCTCGGCCTGATAACGAACGATCATGCCCTCATAGTTGCGCAGGATGACCGCATCATCCGAGGCGCTGAGAATGTAGTTGGGCATGATCGGAATTTTGCCACCCCCGTGCGGGCTATCGATCACATAGGTCGGTACCCCCAGGCCACTGACATGACCCCGCAAACCTTCAATGATCTCTAGTCCTTTCCAGACGCTCGTTCGTAAGTGACCGGCACCGATGACCGGGTCACAATGAAAGATATAGTACGGCCGAACCTTGATCCGCAGCAGGCCACGCACCAAGTCGCGCATGACTTCGAGCGAGTCGTTGACACCTTTGAGGAGCACCGAATGGTTGTTGATGGGCATGCCGGCCTGGAGGAGGGCTTGGCAAGCGCGGTGGGCCTCGGGCGTGATCTCACGCGGGTGATTGAAGTGGGTCTGGATCCAGATTTTGCCCGAGCAAGCCAACAGCTCGACCAGCGTCGGGTCAAACAACCGCTGCGGCAGGGTCACCGGCACACGCGTGCCGATACGGATCACATCAACATGAGGAATGGCCGTGAGCTTCTCAATGAAAAAGCGTAGCTTGGTGAGATTCAGCGTCAGCGGATCGCCGCCGGAGAGAATCACGTCATGAATCTCGGGATGATCACGCACATACTCGATCATGCGTTCATCGTTGCGGCTGATAGCGTCCCAGCCGCCGCGTACCATGGTGGCGCGTTTACGGGTGCAGAAGCGACAATACATGGTGCAGACGTGGGTGGTGACGAGCAGGGCACGATCGGGGTAGCGGTGGGTCAGTCCGGGTACGGGGCTGTCTTTATCTTCTTCCAGTGGATCTTCCAGTTCGTAGCCCGAGGGGTTTTCTTGTTCCAAAGGGGAGGGAACCGATTGCAAGCGGATCGGATCCAGCGGATTCGTCGTGTCGATCAGCGAGAAATAGTAGGGCGGAATCGCCGTCTTGTACTCCGCTTCGAGATCGCCCAGGACGCGCAACTCCTCGTCGGTGAATGGCAGCAACTCGCGATACTGCCTTACGGAGCGGATGGCGTTTTGCGATTGCCAACGCCAATCTTGCCATTGCGATTCGGGGACATCGCGCCAGAGAGGATGGCGACGAGAAGCCGCTGGAGGCTCGTCAGCGTTCTCAGCGTTACCGGAGGAGTGGTAGGCACGCAGCCCTTGCCCGGAACGCGTCTCACTTTCATTCATTGTACCCGAAGGCCTCCCGAAGATCGGGGCAGTTAGGGAAGGGATCGGATCAACGTTGTCCGATCAAAGCACCGTCCAATGCTACACTCGATATCGAGAAAAACAAGAGCATCCTGCATCGAAGAAACGACTTCCTCAGTGGTTCGACGCAACAGAGTCCACCTGCTCGTTTTTCTCGTTGAACTTTTCCTACAGTCAGGGATTGCATCGGCACTTCTGTCGATGGGATTTAGTCCTCTCGGCCAGAATTTCCCTTTGGGCGGACCACGGGGCGGTCCGCGTATGAAAGCGGATCCCGCCCGCCTTTTTGGGTGATGCGATACAGCGTGCCCTTGAGCCGATCTCCTCCCGGTTCGCCGGCCCGCAACCGCTGCGTGGTAAAAGACAACCCCTCGCGTTGCAGCGTCTCGGAAAACAAAGCCGCGGGGATGCGATCTGGATCGGTCACCAGGGCCACTCCCTCCTCCGCCAAGAGGACTTTGATCAGAGCGACCAAGGGGGCCACGTTGCGGGGTTCATAGATCAGATCCGAGGCCAGTAGCACGGGGAATTTCAACCCCTGCGGCGGATGGTTCCAATCCATCACCAGCGTATCGAAATGCTTGTAGCCGTTGATCCGTGCGTTGTGTGCCGCAAACTCCAACGCCGTCGCATCGTAATCGCTGAAGGTCACTCGCAAGCCGCGGCTCAGGGCTACCACCCCCACCAAGCCCAGACCACAGCCTATCTCCAGAGCCTGTAGCCCCGCTGGCCAAGTCTGCTCGACCATCCACTTAGCCAACATACGAGCGGCGGGCCAAAGGTCGGTCCAGTATGGCATGATGTCCCGCTGCAGCAGCTGCTCACGCACCCGCGGATCGTCCAACAACCGCTCCGCCTGGGCGGGCCGATCGATCCGAAATTTCTCGCCTTTGACCAGCACCACTTCGCGTTGATAGCCCCGGATCGCCTCGCGCGGCGTCACGGGCAGAATCGGCTCGCTCATCCTTCCCACACCTGATGGCACGTCGCGAACTCTTCCTCGGTAAGCGGTCGGTTGGCTGGCACCAGCGCACAGCCGGCCGGGCTACCCTTGCTATCGAGAATCAAGTGCCGCTCACTGGGCCGCTCGATCCCGGTGTCGTTGGGAACATGGCCGCTAATCAGCCAATCGGCCTCCATGACTTGTAGGAAGGCCTGGAGCGTTTCCCGAGAGGTATCGCGCCCCCAAACTAGGGCATACAGCGAGCCACCCGGTTGATATTGCTCCAGTGGGGTCGGCTCGGCTAGCAAGGCGTCGCGCGAAAAGGTCCCCGAGGGCACCGAGTGAGCAATCAACACCCGGCCGGTCGTTCGGATCGCCAGCGGGGCCACATCAAACAGCTTCTCATACAGAGCGTAAACTTCGTCGGCTCGCTCGCCATACGCCGTCCGCACCCCCTGGCGAAACTGCTCGTTGAGGTCGTCGGCGTCCAGTTTGCCGATGCGGCGATTGGTGCGCTGTGCCAATTCATGATTGCCCAGCAGATAATGCACGCGTCCGGGAAACTGCACCATCAAGGCCAGGGCCACCTCGACCAACTGATGCGATTTGTCGCCGCCCTGGGCATAGGGAAACGGCCCGTGGATCAGCTCCTGGATCACCAGATGCCGTCGCGGATGGCTGACGAGGTCGGCCCGTTGCACCAAGCGACGCAGGTTGTCTAGGTGTCCGTGCAGGTCGCCACCCACCAGCACCTCCTCGGCGTCAGCAGGCAGCTGCACCAAGCGTCCCGTTCGGCCGGGCGTCTCCCGACAGGCCAACACCCCACGGCGTAGGGTGATCAGGCGTTGCTCGACCGGCTTCATCGACACTCACTCGGGCTTGTACTCGAACCCTTCCTTGACCACTTCACTGTTGGCCACCGTCAGCGTCCAGACACCCACCGCCGCCGACGCCAGCCACAACACCACACCGATGCCGATGGTGAACTGGTTGATGCTGTCTTCGTCGATGTCGATCTGCCGCAGCGCAAACTGAATGCCAAAAGCCAGCGAAAACGTCAGCCCTAGCACGTTGATCGGGAGCATGGCCATGATGGAGGCAACGATGCCAAAGACGCGCGATTCGAGGTTAATGAGTTTGATCGACCCCAGGGCGATGATCCACGAATACAAACACAACAAACCAAACCCTGCGATGTACAGCCAGAACAACCAGGGGCGATCCCAGTTATTAATCACATCTTCGTAAAAGTCCAGTTGCCACCAGATATGAAAAGCGCTCTTGACCTTGGGCTTGGCCGCCCCCGGTTGCTGACCGGGCTGCTGGACACCGGGCGGAGCATTGGGATCGTTCTTTTTCTCATCTTCCGGGATGGGAAAACAAAACGGAATCGCCATCAGCAAAATGAACAAAATCCACCCCCCCGCGCCGATAAATCCGGCCAGGGTGAGGTAGCCTGTCGGTGCCCGCAAAGCCACGATCGCTGGTCCACGCAGGTCGCGTATCGACTCATCGGGAGCATAATTGATCTTCTTGCGCTCTTGGGCCTCCTCATCCTCCTCGTCGTCATCGCGAATGTAGCCATAGGTCTCGATTTCTTCCTCTTTTTTCTTGGGTTGCTCCTTTTGGGGCGGAGACGCCTTGGCTTGGGCTGCCTTCACCGGTGCCTTCTTGCGCGGTCGCACTTCTTCAACTTCCTCGACTTCTTCGACTTCCTCTTGGGGTACGACAAACACCGTCTGGCATTTGGGGCAGCGTACCTTTTTCCCGGGCGGCACGGGCACTTTCGGCCGCATGACGGTGCCGCACTCCGGGCAGGTCAATTTGGTCAGGCTCATGAGGATTCACCCAGGAACAGAAGAATTGTCCACGGATTTTACCATGGTATCGGGTCGCGGCGGTTTTCGCCAGACACTCAGTTGGGCCATCTGTCCCAAAACCAGCACATGGGAGCGTTTGTGAGCTTTCCAGCGTACCGCAGCGATGGCTTGCTGCAACGCCTGGGCATCACTGACCAACAGCACCGCCTGCCCACCCGGCACCAGCACCCGATCGTAACTGCGGATCATCGCTCGATACAGCGGGCCGATGGCCTCGGGATGCGACAACTGTTTGCCAAAAGGCGGATTGCTGACAATATGATCCACACTCGCATCAGGCAACGGGAGCCAACGGGCATCCCACCACAGAATATCGGGCTCGCCCAGACGCAGCAAGTTGCTCTGGGTCATGCGCACGGCGCTACGCTCGATGTCGCCCCCCAGCACTCGCACCCGCCGATCCATCGCCAATTGTTCCGCCAAAATCGTCCCCGCGCCACACATCGGATCCACCAGGAGTTGCCCCGGCCCTGCCCGTGCCAAACGCACCATCGCGGCCGCGATGGTCGGCCGCAACGAGGCGGGCTGATGTTCCTGCTTATAGGTGCGATGCCGCATGCTCGCATCGGATAGCCGCAGCCCGCAAACGGCGGTAGCCTGGTCGATGGTGAGCCAAACTTCGACCGAGGCGTTTTGCTCGGCAGGCTTCCACGAGTCGGGAAAGACGCCCGCCAGCCCTCGCGCCAAAGCCCGAGCCGCATCCCGACGCAAATAGCCGTGCTTGCCCTCCATCTGCGTTACCAGGCGATAGCTAGGCTTGCCGCTGGGTCGGGGCCGCACCGCATGATGCAGGCGTAGCAGCTGTGGCCAATCCACCCGGGCCGTCCAGCGTTGGATGGCCTCCAAATCGCTAGCGCGATAAGTGAGCGAATCCGTCCCCCAGGCGAATAAATATACGTCCTCCGTGGTGCGCAACCGCAGCAGTTCGCGGTCGATCCTCTCGGAGCGAAACACGACCACGCCTCGACTGGTTTTCTTTACCTCGCCGCCCCAGTCGCTGATCTCATCGGCCGCCACTTGCTCTAAGCCCGGCCAAACCAGGGCATAACAGGGAGGGAGTTCGCTGGGGGTTCGCGCGGATGCCATGAAATTAAGCATAACACAAACCCCGCCACGGACGAAGGGGAATCGCAGCAAGCGTTTGCGTCTCTGGACTGAGCCGGCAGAACCTAGCGTGGTTGTTTTCTGTCTGGAAAATCCCTAGGTTAATAGACGTCCGTTCGATCCGAGGCGATGATGCTCGATAATTGTCCATACCTCACTTTCAAGCATGCAGGACTGACCATCGAAGGATACTCACGCGCAGCGGTCCAAAGCGTTTATCGCATCGCCGAGTTAAAGCTCGGCTTCGATCTTGGCGCTCATCCCTGGGATTTTAACGGCACGCCGTACTGGTTCCTTAGCCATGTCCATCTCGATCACATCGCGGCCTTGCCCGTTTATGTAGCCCGGCGGCGGATGATGAAGATGGAACCGCCGGTCATCTATCTGCCCGAATATGCCGTCGAGGACGTTCGCAAGCTCTTGGTGCTGTTCCAACGCCTGGATCGCGGCCGGCAGGTCTGCGAGCTACGCGGACTGAAGCCGGACGAAGAGGTGGAGCTATCGCGAGAGCATGTCGTGCGGACGTTCGCCACCACCCACACCATTCCGTCGCTGGGTTTCATCATTTACGACCGCCGCCTGAAGCTCAAGGACGAATACCTTGGGCTACCCGGGGAGCAAATTCGCGATCTGCGTCTGTCGGGCGTTGCCATCACCCGCGAAGTGCGTTTGCCGTTGCTGTGCTACACCGGCGATACCAGCCCCGCAGGATTGGACGCTTGCCCCGACGTGTTCAAGGCCAAGATTCTCATCACCGAGATGAGCTTCGTTCGCGAGAAACATCGCCGCGACAAAATCCACAAGTTTGGGCATCTGCATCTGGATGATTTCCTCGAGCGGGCCGATCGCTTCGCTAATGAACTCATTTTGTGTGGGCATTTCAGCACGCGTTATCACCCCGATGAGGTGCGGCGGACGCTCTTTGAAAAGCTCCCGCCCCAGCTGCGCGACCGGGTCCAACTAGTACTTTAGGCCGGGCCTGGCCCTTGCACCTGGATTAGTACCTTGCCTATCAGCGTGCCGGCCCCGTGCAACGTGTTGGCCTCTAGCAGTCGATGCGCCTCGGCGGTTTGCTCTAGTGGGAACGTAGCCCCGACCGGCGGATGCAGCTGGCCCTCGGCCAGCCAACGGTTGATCGCCTCGGCACAAGCTCGCTGTTCGTCGGGGGTGGCGTTGAACATGGCGAAGCCATGCAGCGACAAGCCTTTGACGTAGAACGGCCCCACGGGCAGAGTCGTCTTGGCCGCTCGCCCGGCAATCAAGACGATCCGCCCACGCGGGGCCATCCGCTCGATGACCGTCGGCAAGTCGATTTCCCGCTGTGTCTCAAACCACACGTTCAATCCTTGGCCATTCGTCAGCTGCTCGATGGCTTTGGGCAGTGCTTGGGCGAGGTCGTCGCTCTTGTACTGCAACACTACGTCCGCCCCCCAACGCCGGCACAACTCGGCCTTCTCGACACTGCCCACGGTGCAGATGACCTTGGCCCCGATGGCCTTGGCCATTTGCACGACCATCGAGCCGACCCCGCCGGTGCCACCGTGGACGAAAACCGTCTCGCCGGGTTGCAGCTGGGCATGGCGGAATAACCCTAAATGGGCCGTGATGCCTGTCAAGGCAGCGGCGGCCGCGTCCAACTCGCCCACGCCCTCGGGGATCGGATAGAGCCAGTGCTCCTCGACACAGACGAACTCGGCGGTGGTGCCCTGGCGACCGAGCAGGCCCTGATTACTACCCCAGACGCGGTCACCGGGTTGAAAGCGTGTCACGCCCGGGCCAATGGCTTCGACCACCCCAGCCAGATCCGAAGCCGGGAAAAACGGCTTGGGCAAAGGCATGGCCACCGTGCCGGCACGAACATAAACATCGATCGGATTGAGTCCGGCCACGGCGACGCGGACGCGGACCTGCCCTGGTCCGGGAGTCGGCTCGGGCACTTGGCCCACTTGGATCACCTCGGGGCCGCCGGTTTGTTCGATCATGGCTGCTCGCATCTGTCTTTCTCCGCCTGCTTTGAGATGGACTGACTTGGCCAGTCTGCCGATGAGCAATAAAATAAGGAGGTGCTGCTTTTACGTCACCGGGCCTGTTTTCATCACTCACGCAGTAGGGGGGGAAGGCCGATGCAGAATACCCAGAAACTTGTCGAGTATGGCAACGTGATCGACGCGCAATCGATGGTCACGCCCGAGGACACCACGGAACTCGTCCTCGATCCGGGCCATCCCGGGGAGAACGACCCCGAGTACATCGAGCGGCGCAAGTATTTATTTGCTCTGACCCGTCAGCATCGCCTCGAAAAACTCGGTCCTCCGATGATCGAGTACACGCCCGAGGAAACTCGGCTCTGGCGTGAGGTCAGCTCGCAACTGGAGGAACTGCACGTCCAACACGCGTGCAGCATCTATTTGCAAGCCAAACGAGCGCTGAACATCACCACGCACGAAATTCCCCAACTGCGTCTGCTCAGCGAACAGGTGCAACGCGTGACCAACATGCACTTGGTCCCCGCCGAGGGGGCCCTGCCCTATCGCACCTTTTACGAATATATCGCCCAGCGGGGCTTTCCGGTTACGCAGTTTCTGCGGCATCCCTCGCACCCCGAGTTCACCCCCGAGCCGGACATGATCCATGATTGCCTGGGCCATGTCCCGCCCTTGATGGATCGGGACTATGCCGAGTTGCTCACGCTCATCGGCAAAGCGGCCGCCTGGACGCCCCACGGCGATCAGGTGCTGGCACTCAAACGCTTTAGCTGGTTTAGTATCGAGTTTGGCCTGCTGGAAGAACACGGCGAAATCAAAGTCTTCGGCGCGGGCATCCTCTCTTCCACGGGCGAGATTCCCTATTCGCTCACCAGCCGGGAGGTCACGCGTCGGCCCTTTGAGACGGACGTCGTGATCAACCAAGATTATGATCCGTCGCGGATGCAGGACAATCTGTTCATCGCGCCGTCGTTTGCCTTCTTGCGACAAGAACTCGAAGCCTTGGTTCGGCGGTTTAACATCCCGGTACTCTGATTTTCACGCAAACGGATCCAAACGAACTCTTGAGATTTCCTACCATGAGTCTTCCTGAAGTACCGCTGCGGCGGATCGATCATGTCCGGTTCTTCGTCGGCAATGCTCGACAATCGGCTTATTTTTATCGCAACGCCTTCGGTTTTGATGTGGTCGCCTATGCCGGTCTGGAGACCCGTCAGAAGCACGAGGCGGGTTATGTACTGCGGCAAGGGCACATCACCTTTGTGCTGACCTCGCCGCTCTCGCCCTCCCATCCCGAGTCGTATCGGCTCATGCAGCACGGGGATGGCGTGATGGACATTGCCCTGGAGGTGGACGATGTACCGGCGGCCTACAACGCGGCCGTGGCCCGCGGCGCGGTCGGCGTGGTCGGCCCCACCGCCCAAGAGGATGAGTACGGCACCTACGAGTTTGCCAGCATCCGCACCTACGGCGACACAATGCATACCTTTGTGAATCGCGACCGCTACAAAGGGGTGTTCGCCCCGGGGTATCAACCGATCGATCCGGCTCGCTATAGTCCGCAGACCTTCAAGCCCGTGGGCCTGGCCTCCATCGACCACATCGTTGGTAATGTCGAACTAGGCAAGATGAATGAGTGGGTCCACTTCTACGAACGCGTGCTGGGATTTACTCAACTCATCAGTTTTGACGACAAAGACATCAGCACTGAATATTCCGCTCTCATGTCCAAGGTCGTGCAAAACGAAACCGGCCGCATCAAGTTTCCCATTAACGAGCCGGCCACGGGCAAGCGACGTTCGCAGATCGAGGAGTATTTGCAATTTTACAACGGCCCCGGCGTGCAGCACATTGCCATGACCACGGGCGACATCATTAGCACGGTGCGGGCCATGCGAGACAACGATGTCTCCTTCCTCCGCGTGCCGCGTTCCTACTACGATGCCCTGCCCGAGCGGGTCGGCCCCATCAAGGAAGACCTCGAAGCCCTGGCCGAGCTGGGCATTCTGGTAGACCGCGACGACGAGGGGTACATGCTACAAATCTTCACCAAGCCTGTCGCCGACCGCCCCACGCTCTTCTTCGAGATCATCCAACGCCGCGGCTCGCGTAGCTTCGGCAAAGGCAATTTCAAGGCCCTTTTCGAGGCCATCGAACGCGAACAGGCCATACGCGGCACCCTCTGAACCCCGAGACACGCTCGCCCAGGCGCGTCTCACTTCGGTCCTTTTTCGACCTGGTGAACCATCTCGCGGCACATCTCCGGCGTGTGTCTGTGCCCGTTGAGGGCATAGGCTTGGTCGCAATAAGCTCGTCCTGCGCTTGGCTGGAGTGCTGCTTGAGTGAAAACCCTGACAGTTGTTGCCCTGCTGTCTACCATAACCAGTAGCTGGCGCGGGAGACATTTGGCCCATGTTGCGCGAATTGTCCGTCCAAAATCTCGCCCTCATCGAGGATGTCCGCGTTGAGCTTCGCCCCGGCTTCTGTGCTTGGACCGGCGAAACCGGCGCGGGCAAATCCCTGCTGCTGGGGGCGCTGGGACTGCTGCTCGGCGAACGGGCCTCTACCGACCTGCTCCGCTCCGGGGCCGACGAACTGCGCGTTACCGGCGTCTTTGAACTCAGCCATCCCGACCTCAAACGTCGTATCGCCGCTTTGCTCAACACCGACCCCGACACCCTGGACAACCAACTCCTCTTGGCTCGGCGGGTGCATCGCAGTGGTCGCAGCGGAGCCTACATCAACGATCAGCCCGTCGCCCTTGCCACTCTCCGGGCCGTCGGCTCGCTGCTGGTGGACATCCACGGCCAACGCGAATCCGCTGCCCTGCTCGATCCCAGCTATCAACTCGACCTGCTCGACGCGTTTGGCAATCTACATGACTACAAAGCCTGCTACATCGAGAAAGCCGAACGGCTACGACTAGCGCGCAAGCGTTGGGCCGAGCTTGCCGCAGCCCGAGAGCAACGCCAACGCGAACTGTCGCTTGTGCGTTTTGAACGCGAAGAACTCGACCAGGCTCGCCTGGAACCCGGCGAGCGCGAGGAACTCACCCGCGAACGCGATCGCCTCGCCAACGCCCAGCAACTCCAGGCGTTTGCCCATACTGCCTATGCCCTGCTCTACGAGGATGAAGGCTCCGTTCACGAACGCATCGGCCGGGTCCAGCGTGACGCCGAATCCTGGGCCGACCTCGACCCCGAATTGACCGAGACCGTTACGCACTTGGATGGCTTGCTTACGCAGGTCAAGGACGTCGCCCAGACCCTCCGTCGCCTAGGCGAACGCTGGGAGGCCGACCCCGAGCGTTTGGCCGAGGTCGAGACCCGCTTACATTTGCTCAGAAAGCTAGAATCCAAATATCGCAAATCGATCGATGAACTCATCCTCTACCGGCTCAGTCTCGATGACCAAGAATCCCGCCTGCAAGCCGCCGAGGATGACCTCTCCGCTCTCGAAGGCGAAATCCAATCGCTGCTGCAACAGACCCGTGACGCCGCCCTCGACTTGTCTCGTCAACGCCACAAGGTCGCCAAAAAACTGGCTGCCGAGGTCGAAAAGCAGTTGGCCGACCTGGGGATGCCCGAGGCGAAACTCGGCACCGAGTTGACGACCAAGCAACTCACCCTTGACGACATTCCGGCCACGGGAATCGACCATCTCGAACTAACGCTCGCTGCCAATCCGGGTGAGCCGGCCCGGCCCTTGCGCAAGGTGGCCAGCGGCGGCGAGATGTCCCGGACCATGCTAGCGCTCAAGACCGTCCTGGCCCAGCACGATCACACCGCTACCCTGGTCTTCGACGAGATTGATGCCAATGTCGGCGGTCGGCTCGGCGATGTCTTGGGCAGTAAACTCGCTGCCCTAGGCCGCTCCCACCAAGTCATCTGTGTGACGCACCTAGCCCCGGTGGCCAGCTACGCCAAACATCACTGGACGATTCGCAAAACCAAAATCAAAAATCGCACGGTGACGCAGATTACCCCTCTCCAAGACGAGGAACAACGTCTTGAGGAACTCGCTAGCATGTTGCGCGGCGAGTCGCGCACCGATAGCACCCGTCACGAAGTGCAACAAATGCTTCAAAGCGCTCGGGCCGCTTGGTGACCTTTCTCCCCCTCTGTTTGACCTTCTCATGGTTCCGCTCGCTCGCTTTTACGTTTGTTTGCTCGGCCTTGGGGCCGGCGACGCTGTCAGCAGCGACGGTAGAATCTCTCCCCCGGGCCGTTTCCCACCACTTACCAACATGAAGGGAACTGGCTCTTTTCCGTACCCGCCAAAAGGCTTGAACCGAATCTGGAAAATCGCCCTTGACAGGTCAACCCAATTTATGAAATCATAGGTTAGGCCAAGAAGGCTGCACCTTGAGGATCAACGGAATGATCATCTGCCGGACGCCATTTCGGATCTCATTCTTTGGTGGCGGTACCGACTATCCAGGTTGGTATCGGGTTCATGGTGGAGCCGTCCTCGCAACAACCATTGACAAATACTGCTATCTGACCTGTCGCCACCTTCCGCCTTTTTTTGAACATCGTATCCGCCTGGTTTATCGCCAGATTGAAACCTGTCGCGAAGTGGACGAGATTCAGCACCCTATCGTTCGCGAAGCCCTACGCTTGCTCAAGATAGATGGCAATATTGAGTTACACCACGACGGCGACTTGCCAGCTCGAAGCGGCATGGGCACGAGTTCCTCCTTTACCGTGGGTTTGTTAAATGCTTTGCATGCACTTCGTGGTGAGATGGTCACCAAAGGTCAACTCGCACAAGAAGCTTTATTTCTCGAACAAGAGAAACTCAAAGAGACTGTCGGCTCTCAAGATCAAGTTCTAGCCGCTCACGGTGGACTTCGCCATGTTAAGTTCCACCCCAGCGGCGAGATTTCGATTGATCCACTGATTCTACCTGAAAGCCGCAAGCGGGAGTTAGAATCTCACCTGATGCTCTTTTACACAGGAATCGCCCGAACCTCTGCAGATGTTGCACGCAGCTACGCCGTTGATCTAGAGAGCCGACGCCGCCAACTGCGTATCATGAAGGAACTGGTGGACGAAGGAGTTGATATTCTTTGCAGCGGCAGTTCCATCTGCGGGTTTGGCGAACTGATGCACGAAGGCTGGCTTGCCAAACGAAGTTTAAGTAAGCAGGTTTCGAATCCCTCCGTGGATGATCTCTACGCTCAAGCTCGCGAAGCAGGTGCTTTAGGCGGCAAACTGACCGGTGCCGGTGGGGGGGGCTTTCTGCTCCTTTTTGTAAAACCGGATCACCAGAAACAAGTTCGCGAGGCCCTGGGCGATCGCATCCATGTCCCCTTTCGCTTTGAGTCTCAAGGTAGCCAGATTATCTTCTATGAACCTCAGTTGTTTGAAACCGATTCCCACAACAGGGACATCGCGGCCTTCACCGAATGGACAAATCTTTCGGAGGCCGTATGAATCGAAATACCAAGATTTACGTTGCCGCGGGCAATTCCCTTTTTGGTTCTGCGCTCAAGCGACGACTTCGCAAACGTGGATTCATGGGATTAATTGAGGCCTATGAACCTGACCCACTTTTTCCCGCAGCATTACAGGAGTTCTTTCACGAACATCGCCCGGAAATTGTCTTTCTAACCTCTGGACGCTCCGGTGGCATCGGACTCAATCAAAGTTGTCCTGCAACCTTAATGCAGGACAATCTTCTCACGGTGTGTCATCTGCTTGATACTGCGCGACGCTTTGGTGTTAAGCGTCTGCTCTACCTGGGCAGTTCCTGCATGTATCCTCAGCACGCCCCACAACCTTTATCGGAAACCGATCTAGGAGCTGGCCTACTTGAACCTTCTAGCAGACCCTATGCCACAGCACGACTTGCAGGCATGATCTTATGCGAAGCCTATCGGCGCGAATATGGTTGTGATTTTCGAGTCGCAATCCCCGCAAATGGCTATGGTCCAGAAGATGATTTCTCGCCAGAGACAGGTCATGTCATACCAGCTCTCATACGAAGATTCCACGAGGCTAAGGTTGTAAATCTACCTCAAGTTTCGGTTTGGGGAACGGGTGAACCGATCCGAGATTTTATACATTCTGACGATGTCGCAGAAGCTTGTATCACACTCATGCAACAACAGTCTCTACCTCATCCAACAAACATTGGCTCAGGCACTGGTATCAGAGTTAAGGAATTAGTCGAGCTTTTATCAGATCTAGTTGGTTACAATGGAGAAATCAGCTGGGATACCACAAAGGCGAATGGCCAGTCACATAAAGTGCTTGATGTCCAAAAAATACAAAGTCTTGGTTGGAGTCCAGAAATATCCCTACGTCGAGGTTTGATTGAGACCTACGCTTGGTATCGAAAACACCTTCTCAAGGAAGAATTAAATGATGCTCAACCGGTTATATCGTGAATTCTATCGAATACGAAGAGTTGAAGAGGAAATCGCTCGGGTCTACCCGACAGACTGTATCAAAAGCCCAGTTCATCTATCTATTGGTCAAGAGGCTGTATCGGTAGGCATCAGTGAAGCGCTTAAGCCTGATGATATTGTGTATGGTACTTATCGAGGGCATGCCTTGTATTTGGCTCGTGGAGGTAGCCTGCCCAAAATGATCGCCGAGTTGTACGGCAAAATAACAGGATGTGCCAGGGGCAAAGGAGGCTCGATGCATCTCATCGACCGCAACCAGGGGGTGATGGGAATGTCAGCCGTTGTTGGCACAACGATTGCCAATGCAACAGGTCATGCCTACGCATTAAAGTTGAGAAAAGAAAATCGCATCGTGGCTTGTTTCTTTGGAGACGGTGCAACCGAGGAAGGTGTTTTTTTTGAAAGTCTTAACTTCGCTGCCTTAAAGAAACTACCGATCCTCTTTGTTTGCGAAAACAATGGTTACGCAATTCACACAGCACAACATCAGAGACAGGCACTTCTAAATATCCAGGAGAAAGCAGCAGCTTTTGGAGTTCCTGGTGCTTGCCTAGACAGTTTAAATATTCTCGAATTGATTGAAACGAGCCGGGAATATGTAAATGAGATCAGGAGAGGCAAAGGTCCAAGATTTTTGGAGGTGAAGACGTACCGTTGGCGTGAACATGTTGGTCCTGGGGTTGATTTTCATCTTGGATATCGCACCAAGGAAGAAGCATCTCCGTGGATCGAGAATGATGTAGTCGCTCAGATTCGAAGCATGTTGGATGACCGAAAATGTGAGCAGATCGAACAACAAGTCGAACAAGAGATTATCGAGGCATTCGCATTTGCCGAAAATAGTCCATTCCCTGACGAAACAGAACTTTTGACCGATGTCTACGGAGAATTGAACTCATGCCGACGGTAAAATCCTTTTCAGAAATTCAACGAGTTTCCGTAGAACCTTCGTCAGATCGTATATTGAGTTATGTCGAGGCCATTCGCGAAGCAACCGCGATGGAAATGCGACGTGATCAACGAGTCGTTGTGTTCGGACTCGATGTCGATGACCCCAAGGCGATCCAGGGAACAACAAAAGGATTATGGGAAGAGTTTGGTAAGGATCGTGTCTTTGGTACACCTCTAAGCGAAGATGCTATGACAGGCGTAGCAATCGGTATGGCCATGGCCGGACTTCGCCCGATTCACATCCACATCCGGATGGATTTTTTAATGCTCGCCATGAATCAGTTGATAAATGTCGCCGCTAAGAGTCGCTACATGTACGGAGGAACGGTTTCTGTTCCTATTGTTATCCGCGCGATGATTGGTAAAAGCTGGGGTCAAGGAGCACAACATTCACAGGGTCTGCATAGTTTTTTTATGCATGTTCCAGGTTTGAAGGTTGTGGCACCCAGTACACCTTACGATGCAAAGGGCTGTTTGCTGGCTGCCATACGTGATGAGGACCCGGTAATATTCGTTGAACATCGAATGTCGCACTACCAAAAGGGAATAGTACCGCTGGAAGAGTATGAAGTACACCCTGGCAAGGCGCGTGTTACAAGAGTAGGTAGAGATGTGACGATCGTGGGAATCTCTTATATGCAGACGGAATGTCTGCACGCAGCCAAGTTGCTCGAAGAGGTAGGGATCGATGCCGAAGTTATCGATCCAATATGGTTAAGTCCCCTGGACATCGACACCATATGTCACTCAGTAGAGCGAACCGGTCGATTAATTGTCGTTGATACAGCCTGGACCTCCTGCGGTGCATCCGCTGAAATGGTTGCAGCTGTTGCCGAACGATTGTCTGGTATTCGTGACCTTAAATTGGTAAGAATTGGTTTTGCTCCATCCACATGTCCTACCTCTCCAACTTTAGAGACTGCTTTTTATCCGAATGCTCAGAAAATAGCCAAAAAAGCATTCAATCTGACCGAAGAACGTGACTTAAACTCTTTTCCGAGTAACTCACAGATTAGTGCAGAGCTAGATGAAGCATTCAAAGGGCCATTCTAATGTTAACCACAAAATCAAAAGTTCGTTGGCCACTAATGAAAAACAACATCCTCCGCGAGGATCTTGATGCGGTAATTAGCTACCTCCAACAAGATGACCCAATTCTAACCTCAGGGCCGAATGTAAAACAGTTTGAGCAGGAATGGTCACAATGGTTAGGTGTGCGCCATAGTGTGATGGTAAACTCCGGGTCTTCAGCAAACTTTCTTACATTGCAGGCGCTTAAAATTCTCCATGGTTCGCAAGGCGAAATCATCGTTCCTGCAATAACCTGGGTCTCCGATATCGCCAGCGTATTACATGCAGGATTTACTCCAGTGTTTGTGGATATTAATCCACGAACACTGGCCATGAACCCTCGAGAAGTCATTAGGAAGATTACTTCAAAGACACGTGCAGTATTTCTTACTCATGTCCTTGGTTTTAATGGGCTGACAGATGATTTGCTAAAAGAGCTTGAGAATCGAAACATACCCTTGATCGAAGATGTCTGTGAGTCTCATGGTGCCACTCATCGAGGAAGAAAACTGGGTACTTTTGGCTGGGCCTCGAACTTTTCTTTTTATTATGCTCACCATCTGAGCACGATCGAAGGTGGTATGATCTGTACCAATGATACAGAACTTTATGAATGTCTTCGGATGTTGCGAAGTCATGGTATGGTTCGTGAACTGGAGTCTGAGAGTCATAAAAAAGTTTTCTTTGATGAGAATCCAGACCTAAATCCCGATTTTATTTTTGCTTATCCAGGCTTTAACTGTAGATCAACTGAAATCAATGCAATCATTGGTCGTTCTCAACTGAATCGTTTAGACACAAACAACTCAAAACGAAATCAGAATTGGAATTTATTTCTTAATTCGATTGACTCAGAGTATTTTGTTACCGACTTCATCAGAGAAGGTGTAAGCAACTATGCACTTGTTTTGATTCTACGTAAGCCCGACCATGATCTCAATGATCGAATCACTCGAATGTTTAGGGACGAGGGGATTGAGTACCGTCGAGGTACTGCAGGCGGTGGTAATCAGTTACGACAACCTTACCTCAGTTCAATACTACCACCAGGAGAATGGAAAAATTTCCCTAATGCGGAACATGTTCATTTTTTTGGCTATTATATAGGCAATTACCCTTCAATTACTGAGGATCAGATTCTCTGGCTGAGCGACAGACTTAATTACTTAGTGTCGAAGTGAATGGAGCCTTAGCATGTCAATTCAACTAGATGTTGTTATAATCAATCCCTACACTAGAACTCAAGTCTATCAATCATTAGGAACGAATCTATCCGCCATTGAAAACCCTATTTGGGCGGGACTGATCGCAACGTATTGTCGCCAGTCAGGTCTGCATGTAGAGATGATTGACGCTGAGGCTCTAGGATTATTGCCACATGAAGTAGCAACGCAAGTTATTTATCTCAAACCAAAATTAGTAGTAGTTGTAGTATATGGACATCAACCATCTGCTTCGACTCAAGTTATGGTAGGTGCCAGTCGTGTGTGCGCTTGTATCAAACAATTACGAGCTGATCAACCCATTCTAATACTCGGCGGCCATGTCGCAGCACTCCCTGAACGGACACTTAGTGAAGAACATGTTGATTATGTTGCCACTGGAGAAGGGGTCCAGACGATCGTAGAATTGGTCCAAGCACTATCCACTCCAAATCCCGATATGACAAAAGTTAGGGGCCTTTGTCTTAAACAAGATAATAAGATTATCAAAACGGAAGAAGTACCTCTGCTGGAAAATCTTGACGAGAGTCTGCCTGGAATCGCATGGGATCTTCTCCCCATGGAACGATACCGTTCACACAACTGGCATTGTCTGGATGGGACAGATCGCCACCCTTACGCTGCAATCTATACAACGTTGGGGTGTCCTTATCACTGTTCATTTTGTTGCATTCAAGCCCCATTCAAGAGGCCTGAAGCGGCTCTTGGTTTTCGCAATTCTGTGAATAGTTATCGATATTGGACTCCGAATCACATTATTTCAGAAATCGATTTTTTGGTTTCAAAGTATGGAGTGAAAAATCTAAAAATCGCTGATGAGATGTTTGTTTTGAATCGGAGACATGTTCTTCAGATTTGTGATCTCCTGATTAATAGGAAGTATAATCTCAACATCTGGGCCTACTCACGACTTGATACTATCAAAGATGGAATGTTACCAAAACTCAGAGAAGCAGGTTTTCGATGGTTGGCACTTGGTATTGAATCTGGGGATTCGTCTGTTCGAAATGGGATTCACAAAGCTTTTTCTGAGGAAACCGTCTATCGCGTAATTGAAGAGGCTCAAAAGGCTGGAATCTATGTAATCGGGAATTTTATATTTGGACTACCCGATGATACAGATGAAACGATGAAAGAAACACTGCGACTCGCCGTTGAACTCAACTGTGAGTTTGCAAACTTTTATTCTGCCATGGGGTATCCAGGTTCTGCTCTGTATTATCAGGCATTAAATGCTGGAGTACCTCTTCCTGCCTCGTGGTCAGGCTACTCTCAACACAGCTACGATTGTCTACCACTTCCAACCCGACATATCCCTGCTCGAGAGGTTTTAGGCTTTCGGGATTATGCATTTCAGTATTATTTTAACTCTGATCGATACCTAAATAGAATTACTTCAGTATTTGGAGATTCTGCGAGAAAAATGATTTCGGAGATGATTAAAGTTCCACTAAAACGAGGCTTGCTAGATGGCTCTATTACCGTTCCTTCTGTACTCTTACCGATGCGTTCCGAGACCAATAATCATCAAAAGGTCGGCCAATTAAATTTAATATCGAATTAATGAGACCCAGCAACCCTGAAGTTTTCCATCGTTTCCATACCCTTTGAGTCAAACTCGGTGAAGGAGGTGGGTCATCCTCGACATGAAAGTTTGGATGTAAAGTACGAAATAAAGCGAGATCCTCTCGATATATCTCGACTGGATTGACGGAATTGCTAAACCACCAAGATATTACTGTACTGTTGCATTGTATTCCGTGTCGAATACATAAATCGAGATCAAAGAGAAATGCTTTGAAACGGGCATCAAATATCGGCTTTGAAAACTTTCTTCTATCGAGGTAGATACCGTTTTCAAACCGTTGGTAATCCAACTCAGGTGGTCGCGTGAATGGGCATTTGTCACCGGCATTTCGAGGTAGCCAAATGAAGTCGCTTGTAGAACTTTCAATTTGATTATTTAGTTCATAAAGTGAAGAAAACCCGAACACAGTGACAATTGTAGAATTTCGAGGAACTTGAACTGCATAGTTGATCCTACTTATACGATCCTCTGTGCTTAGACGGCGTATCTCTCTGTAGATACTTACAGCAACTTGTTGTCGGTTCTCTGCCAACTGCTCATATTGTTCAGCGTCTCTTGCTAGAAGATTCTGCTCAGAATGATATTCTGGAACCCCATTTACCCAAGTAACATTTCGATGCTCAACAACAACATCTGGCAGATATTGTATCCGATTTTCTCCGAGAGCTGCTAATCTTAAAAAAATATCCTCAATGTGGTCATCTATTCGATACCGTTTGTAACAGGATTCAATGAAATTGTATTTCAGAGCCAATAATCGAGATATGAAAGGGAAGACGCAGAGCCTTTCACGAAGCAGTGTGTCATTCACATGGATCAAGCATATTCCATCTCTGTATCGAGAAGAGGCCCAATTTAGTCGCGAGTCCCATCCAGCTGTCTTCATTAACACGTCATCGTTTAATAGAAAAACCCACTCTCCGCTGCATGCAAGCAATCCAGCTTGATTTAATTCCCCCATATTCCTCCCTGGTGGCCCAATTACTTGGCGGATTACTAATCCTTCGACTTCTGGACATAATGTCGAATCATCCTCATCTCGAACTAACACAATTTCTAGATTCTCAGGTTGAAAGACCGTACGACGAACAGAGTCAACAAAATCGATAAGGTATTGAGGTCTTCGACGAGTTGGCAAAATGATCGAGATCATGGTTCAGTCAGATGTAAAGATCTTTCTTGACTAGCGAATACTACATGATTTATGATCTTTCGAACAGCAGTCAGCAGTTAGTCCGAACATCACTCAGTAGTTGGTAGAGTCATTCTGATGAACCATCCTCGAATTTTGGTAACTGGTGGTCTCGGATATATAGGTAGCATCTTAACCGAACACCTTGTATCTCAGGGGTATCGAACCACGGTTCTTGATAATTTGCTTTACGGTACTGAACAAGGTCTGCGACATCTTTGCTCGAATAACCTATTCCATTTTGTACGAGGTGATGTTCGGGACGTCAACCTAATGCAATCGCTTCTCAATGATCATGACACAATCATACACCTTGCTGCGATCGTAGGAATGCCCGCGTGTCTTAACGATCCACACCTTGCAAAAAGCGTGAATCTAGATTCGGTAAAAGTACTTGCTCAACTCGCACAACCTTGCCATTTGATTCTGTATCCAAACACAAACAGCGGATATGGTTCTACCGAGGGAAATGTTTTATGTACAGAAGAAAGCCCAATGAAGCCTATAAGCTTATATGGTCAGACAAAATGCAAAGCTGAGTCGATTTTGATGGAAAGGGAGAACACCATAGTTTTCCGACTGGCAACTGTATTTGGTATGTCACCCCGGATGCGACTCGACCTATTGGTGAACTCTTTTGTTTATCAAGCAGTCAAGGAAAAGTACATCGTCTTGTTCGAGCAAGATTTCAAACGCAACTTTGTCCATGTGCGTGATGTGGCAGATTGTTTCCTGTTTGCGATCCACAACTTCGATTCGATGAAAGGAAATGTATTCAATCTAGGTCTGGATGATGCTAATCTAACTAAGCTAGAACTTGCCAAGAAGATTCAAGAACAAGTTCCATCCCTTTACATTCACTCGGCTCCGATAGGTGAAGATCCAGATAAAAGAAACTATATTGTATCTAGTGCTAAACTAGCAGCCTTTGGTTTTAAGGCGACACGTACTCTTGAAAGTGGTATACGCGAACTAATCAAAGGGTACAGCATGGAAGCTCGGAGTCTATTTCGAAATGTCCCCTAGTCAAACTGATGTGCTTATCCTTGCTGGAGGGTTGGGCACTCGAATCAGGCCTGTTCTAAAAGATCGACAGAAGATTATTGCGCCCGTTATGGGGATTCCCTTTCTTTTTTACCTTTTGAGCTATTTATCCAAACAGGGTTTTCGACGTGTTATTCTTCTCGTTGGTTACCAAGCTCATCTTGTTCGATCTGTCGTCGGCAATGAATATCGTGGTCTTCAAATTGAGTATTCAATCGAGGAACAACCCCTCGGCACCAGTGGTGCGGTTCGCAACTCGATTCGATTCATCCATTCTCCTGTTTCTTTGATTCTCAATGGCGACTCATTTTGTGTTGCAGATTATTCTAAGTTAATTCGACTCGACCGTGCCAGTATTCTGGTAACTCCAGTTCCAGATATTTCTCGGTTTGGCTCAGTTGATGTTGACCACAATAACCTCGTCTGCTCTTTCAATGAGAAGCGAAGCTGCAGTCAACCTGGACTGATCAATGCAGGTGTTTATTCGATTCCTACTGAGTACCTCCAGATGCTTCCTGCCGGGAGAGCCTCACTAGAGTCTGATTTTCTACCCATGTTAGTCACTAAACGTCTTCTCTACGCAGTTTACGGAGGTCGCTTTATCGATATAGGAACGCCACAATCGTATTATGAGGCCCAGCGTTTCTTTTCTGAGGGATTCGATGACGTCGCTGTATGATCTCCTCGTCGTTGGGGCTGGACCTGTAGGTTGCGTTGTTGCGGAGCGAGCCGCAAACGTCTTGAATTGGCGCGTGAAGGTAATCGATCGCAGACAGCATATCGCTGGGAATTGTTTCGATGGCCCCTATCGAAATGGAGTTTTCATCCATTACTATGGTCCTCACTACTTTCGTACACGAGATAGGGGAGTCTTTCGTTATTTGTCTCAATTTACGGATTGGAGACCTGCATCTTATATTGTACGAAGCTTATACAAAGGCAAATTATACCCTTTTCCGATAAATCTTGACACTCTTGAGAAATTTTTTTCACGTAAATTTTCACCCAGCGAAGCTCAATCCTTTCTAAAAGAAAAACAAACACCTTGTCGAGGAAGCAGTAGCAAAGATGTTGTTTGTGCAGCGGTAGGGGAGGAACTCTATGACGCGTTTTATCGTGATTACACGCACAAGCAATGGGGAGTTGATGCCTCTCAATTAGCACCTGAAGTATGTGGTCGTATTCCCGTTCGTTTTCATCGCGATCCACGCTATCCTGATGCTCCCTTCCAGATGATGCCTGATCAAGGCTTTACGCAGATGTTTTCTCGAATGTTAAACCATCCACGAATTTGTGTTCAACTGGGTGTTGACTACAATTCGATCCGTTCTCAACCATTTCTGGTGACTGTCTACACTGGACCGATAGACGAATACTTCGATCAGTGTTATGGACGACTTCCGTATCGGTCTCTGCAGTTTGAACATGTGATCGCTCCACGCGAACGGATACAACCTTGTGTCCAGATCAATTATCCTGATTTTGAAACTCCATTTACACGGAGCGTAGAAATTAAACACATAAGTGGCCAGGTTCATGAAGAGACCGTTATAACCTTTGAGAAGCCTCAATCTACAGGAGAGCCGTTCTATCCTGTTCCTAATTCCTCGAACTATGCTCTGTACGAAAGATATCGTTTGCGGGCGGAATGGGAAACGCTGCATCGCCGCGTTTACTTTTGTGGTCGGTTGGCTCAATATCGATACTTCAACACAGATCAGGTCATACGCGAGGCTTTAACATGTTTTCGCAACATTCGACAGCGGTTTGCCCCACATCGGTTACCCTTGTCGGCGAGCGAGATTTCTTACGAAATCGAATGAGTTACTGGCAAAGCAAGGGAGTTCAAGCCAAAATACTCTCCATTTCTGGCATTTCAAATCAACGTACGAAGCAACTTCTCGATCTACCGCAAGCGGATCTTAGTGATGCTATATTGTCTCGTTTACCAGAAACACAAAGGATTGAATTTTCCCTGCGAGGTGGCTTGGTCTTTCGTGCGATCCAAGCGAAACGATCGGGACTGCGTTTTGGCAAGACGTGTTTGGCGATTTACTCGAAGATGAGTACCTCACAAGAACGTCTCACAGCCCACCGATTCCCTGAGAAAGCCGCAGATGTTCTTGTAGATTTTATGGAGGATTACAGCCTTCAGAATGCTGACGAGATCATTCCGCACTCATGTGGCAAGAATCTTTTGACATTCGTTCAGAATCCTTCTCCTTCAGAGAATCCCTTCGTAACCGTCGTGGTACCACATTTTAATCTCGGGGATTATCTTCCCGCTGCTTTAGCATCTTTGGCTCAGCAGGATTATCCGGCTTACGAAGTGATCGTCATCGATGATGGCTCTACCGAGCCTTCGAGTCTGGAGACCTTTCGAGCGCTGCGGGGATTGTACTCTTCGTTTCGCTTTCTCGAACAATCTAATCGAGGAATCGGTGCAACGCGTAATCGTGGACTAAATCTAGCAAGCGGTGAGTATTACCTGCCGTTTGATGCGGACAACATTGCGCATCCGAAGATGATCTCGTGTTTTGTTCAAGCCATGCGGAGACAACCTGAGACTGCTGCTCTGACCTGTTATTTTGAGGCCTTTGCCAGAGATGAGGATCTAGCAGCGGGACGGTTTTTGTATTCTGTGAGGCCTACGGGTGGACCTTTTGTTCTGGCAGCTAGCCAGAATATCTATGGGGATGCCTGTGCTTTATATCGGACCGAGATTTTGCGCAAGATTGGTGGTTTTGGTGAGGAGCGAGAGACTTCGTTTGAGGATTGGGAACTTTTTGTTCGGATGCGAGGTTTAGGATTGCAAGTTGATGTGGTGCCAGCGGTTTTATTTTGGTATCGCCATCGCAAATCGGGTTTTTCGCGTGTGACCAATGGCTTCGCGAATCAACAACGGGTCCTGCGTGCTTTTGCCCAGGCTACCCAGCTTCCTGCTCAAGAGCGAGAATGGCTAACCCAGGTTCTAGCAGGTATGGAACAACATCGACAGATGCGGCAATCTCGAAGCTTACGTCAACGAATGTGGGCGTGGATGAAAGGTTGCGATTAACGGAGTCATCGAGGCAAGTCCGAGAGGTAGCGATGCTATCGTACTTTGAAAGAGTGTGGGCATGCCGTTATTTTTGGCTATCGTTGGTTCAAATTGATTTACGCGCTCGGTATCGCCGCTCGCTTTTAGGGGTGGGTTGGTCGTTGGTTCGACCCGCGATGTTTACGCTTATTTTGTGCGTGGTATTCCACAAACTGTTTCGGCGGATGGATGTTTGGAGTTATGCTCCCTATTTGTTATCCGGTCTAACGTTGTGGGATTTTCTCACCACAGCGACGCGTCAAGGTTGTCAGTGTTTTTTCCAAGCCGAGTCGTACATTCGGCAACATCCCTCACCGTTGGCGATTTTTCCTTTACGGACCGCCCTTACCGAGACCTTTCATTTTAGTGTGGCCCTTAGTGTAATGATGGCGTTTTCGATCTTTCTACATGGACTGGTGGTGGTTTGGGCGTGGTGGAGTCTCATTCCGACTTTCGTTTTGCTAGTGTTGCTTGCCTGGTCCCTGGCAACGCTCTCGGGCATGATGAATGTTTTTTTTCAAGACACGCAACATCTGTGCGACATGGCATTTCAGATCCTTTTTTACGCAACTCCCATCATCTACTACGCGAGTGACTTGGGTACGGGGCGGCTTGGCTGGTTGATGACCCATTGCAACCCAGTCGTTCCGTTTTTGGAACTGTTACGTGAGCCACTCCTCCATGGCAGGGTAGCGAGCTTTAACAGTTTTGTGGTGGCGGGATTGCTCACGATGGTATTAACAACCGCAGCGGCTGGGGCTTGTGCAAGACTCCAGAAGCAGATTATTTTTCATCTTTAAACGTAACTGGAACCATTCAAACAAACCCCACGACTGATCCTGATCCAAGTCGAGTGTTACCTCTTCAACTCAATCTTGGAAAGGCGTTGCGACCTTAAAGTCTTCATAGGCCATGTACTGCTTTAAATAGGCGAGAGTCACTTCCCCGGTGGGGCCATTTCGCTGTTTGGCGACAATAACCTCGATGATGCCTTCGTGTTGGCCAGGTTCATAGCGATCGGGCCGATGGAGCATGAGGACTGTATCCGCATCTTGTTCGATGCTACCCGATTCCCGCAAATCGCTCAGACGGGGGCGGTGGTCCTGTCGATCTTCGGAGGCTCGGTTTACTTGAGCCAAAGCAATAACAGGAACATTTAACTCGCGCGCTAAGAACTTTAGCCGTCTGCTAATCTGAGCCACCTGCTCATGGCGAGGGTCACGGCGGTTTTCCGGTTCGATGAGCTGGAGATAATCGATCACGATGAGGCGAATATTTTTTTGATACTTGAGTCGTCTTGCATTCGCAGCAATGCGTAGCATGCCTTGTTGAGGGGAATCATCAATGTACAACTGAGTGGAACGTAAATCATTGCCGGCATCGACGAGCCTGGACATGTCATCGGCGGTGAGGGTTCCTTTGCGTAAGCGATGAGTATCTACCCGAGCATGAGCACATAGCATACGCTCGGCCAATTCAACGCGTGATTGTTCCAGACTGACGTAAAATACAGGAACCCGTTCAATGAGCAAAACATTTCGAGTCAAAGCAAGACTGAAAGCTGTTTTTCCCACGGAAGGACGAGCAGCGATGATGATGAGTTCGCCGTTATGCAAGCCGGCGGTGAGTTCGGTAAGGTCGGCGAAACCCATATTCAAGCCGGCTTGGCTGGTTCCGTCCCCTGTGGAGCGTTTATCGATGCGTTCGTAGGTTTCGGTGATGGCTTCTTCCAAGGTAGTGAGTGAGCCGCCTAACCCTTTGGATGCCATCTCAAAGATGGTGCCCGCTGCTTCTTCGATCAATTGCTCTGCAGGAGCATTTTGGTTATAAGCGGTGGTGAGGATGGAGGTGCCAGCTTCGATCAACCCACGCACGAGAGACTTATCGCGGACGATTCGTGCGTAGTATTCGGCGTTGGCTGCGGTAGGAGCAGCATCCCAGAGGCTCGCTAGGTAGGCATAACCGCCCGCGTCTTCAAACCAACCCCGCAGGCGTAGTTGCTCGGCCAGAATGACCAGATCAACGGCTTGACCGTTGATACTGTGGTGTTCGACGATGGTTTGAAAAATTTTTTGATGGGCGTCGGCGTAGAAATCTTCTTTTCGGAGAATGGTGATGATGTCGCCGATAACACTATTGGCGCGCAGCATGCTTCCCAGCACGCTCCGTTCGGCATCCTGGTTTTGAGGTGGAAGTCGGTCGCGAAAGAGGTCATCGCCCGATGCAGCCATTCCGCTCTTCTCCTGCTTCAGGCCTTCCAGCACCGTTTCTCCGCGCAAGAAGCGTCGTGGCCGAGGAGGATCCCACAGCGGCCAACGACAGGAAAGAGCGGAAGACGGTTAGCGTTGCGAAGATTTCAGTACACCCACTCGGACTTCGGTTTCGATCTCGTAGCCCAGGTGGAGTTTAACGGCGTACAGGCCAACCTCCTTGATGTGAGAGTCCATGCGGACCATCTCGACATCAACGGGCAGGTTCTTAGCACGCAGAGCCTTGGAGATTTCGACCGGCCCAACGGAACCATAGAGGTGACCTTCATCGTTGGCCTGGGCTTCGACGGTGATCCCATCCATTTTGGCAATTTGTTCGGCCAGTGCCTTGAGGTCGGCGATACGAGCCTCGCGAGCTTGTCGGACACGGATTTTGAAACGCTCCAGCAGTTGCAGGTTGTGCGGGGTTGGAATCGTCGCAAAGCCTCGCGGCAACAGGTAGTTGCGGCCATAACCCGGTCGAACTTCGACCAAGTCACCCTGTTTGCCAAGATAGGGAACATCTTCGGTGAGAACCAGCTTGAGGTTGCCGTTCTTGCCGTGCGGAACTTGCTGGCGTTTCTTCATCTTAGCCACGGTCAGCCCCTTAAGAAATTAGAATGGGATATCGTCGTCTGTTCCACCCGAAAGCGGTTGATTCGACTTATCAGTTCGGGGAGGGAAATCTCCCTCTTCATCGTAGTGATTAGCATCATAGCCGGCGCTCCCATTACGGTTGTAGCCGCCATTGCCGTGGTTGGCCGAGGAACGGGCCAGGGCAGGTTGTTGTCGGGGCGAGCTAAGCGGGCGGGGCTCGCCCTCGGGACGAGGATCAAGGTATTGAAAACTTTCGACGACGACACCGAGTTTGGAACGTTTGCCGCCGCCGTTCTTATCCTCCCACTCGTCCAGTTTGAGGTGCCCTTCGATGTGGATCTGGGAGCCTTTGCGAAGGCTGTTGAGAACTCGTTCGGCTTGTTTATTTTCGCCGCGATTCCAGATCTCGCAATCAATCCACACGGGCGTATCTTCCCATTGGCCGGTCTGCCGATTCTGTTTGCGATTGTTGACCACAAAGCCGAATTTGGCACCCGAGGTTTGCCCGGAAACCAGAATCGGTTCGGGATCGCGAGTGAGTCGGCCGATAAGGAGAACTTTATTGAGGTTTGCCATGCTGGGTGCTCCTGGTCAAGGCCAAGGAAAGAGGAAGAGATTCCCCACTACTATACACCTGTGCGTATCAAGAATGCAAGCGTGGTAGGGAAATTTTTTCTGCTTTCTCTTGCCGAGGCTTTGGTCTCCTTTGCACCAGGGTCAAGCACGCACTAGCCCGCTGAACTGGCTCAGGCTTCCTTATCGGCGTATTCGCGTCGAGAGCGGCGGGAGCGGCGGTCTTCCTCACCCGTGGCCAGGAGAGTTTCTTCCAGAGGCGGTTCGTTCACCGTCGCTAGGAAGAGGGGTCCACCTTCATTGCCGATCTCTAGCATTCTGGCGACGTACTTGGGTTCGATGCGGGTGATCATATAACGTAGGATGTTTTCGTTGATGCGGAGGTCTTGTTCCAGATCGCTCATATATTGACCTTCGACGCGGAAGAACATGAGCAGGTATAACCCACGCTTTTGTCCTTGCACGGGGTAGGCCAGCTTGCTGCTCTCCAGCCAACGACGGGTGGCAAGCAACTCGGCGTGGTTGCGCTCCACCAGCCCTTGAATCTGCCGGATGACCCCTTCCTCGTCACCTGCTATCTTGTTGGTGTCGAGCAAAAACATGCACTCGTAAACATTTGCCGGCATACCTTGTAGCCTCACTTCGGTTCCGACTCTTTGGAGTCAGCATTAAAACGGTTCATACACACATCCACACCTTGCGTAATCCAAATCACCACCGCTTGCACGGCCGCCAGCAGCGCCTCCTGGATCACGGCTTGCTCCGACGGTTTGAACCGACCCAACACATGGCCGACCATCGATTCTTTCTCGGCAGCCCCGACACCGATACGCAAGCGAGGATATTCTTGCGTACCCAGATGGGCCTGAATGTCTCGCAGGCCATTATGGCCGCCGTGACTTCCCTTGGCCCGGATGCGGAGCTTACCCAGGGGCAGATGGACATCGTCGCAGACAACCAGCAGATCCTTGGGTTCCAAGCGGTAAAAGTCCAACACCTGCCGCACCGATCGCCCCGAAAGGTTCATAAAGGTTTGCGGTTTGACCAGGAGAACCTTTTCGGTGCCTTCGGTAAGTTCGGCCACCAGAGCCTCGAAGCGGTTTTGGAAGCGGCTGGTACCGGGGGCATCGGCCAAAGCATCCAGGACGGCAAACCCGACGTTGTGGCGGGTGCCCTCATACGCTTTGCCGGGATTCCCCAGACCAACAACGACCCGCATGGGTTACTTCTCCGCATCCTCGCCTTCGGGTTTCGGCTTGCGGATGAGTTCCGGCTCGGCAGCGGCGGCCTCGGCGGTCGGTTCGATCTCGACATCCGGTTGAACGATGTGAACCACGATGGCATCCGGGTCGTCGAACACCTTAACGCCCTCGGGCAACGGGATGTCCTTGACATGGATCGCCTGGCCGAGTTGCAGTTCGTTGATCGAGACTTTGATGCTATCCGGAACGGCGATCGCGAGGCACTCGACATCGAGGGTGTGCAGCGGCATCTCCACCACGCCCTTGGACGCGCCTGGGGCTACCCCGCGTAGTTCCACACGAACCCGCACCCGGATGCGTTGATCGGCGGCCACCCGCTTCAGATCGACATGGAGGACATCTTTGCCCAGATAGTCGTATTGCAACTCCATAATCTGAGCTTTCTCGACACCCGCGCCTGTGTCGATATCAATCACCCGTGCCCCACTCTTGACCACCTGCATCAGCTGATCGTGATCGACGCTAATGGAGACCGTCTCCTGTCGATGGCCGTACAAAACCCCGGGTACCCGACCGGAGCAGCGAAGTTGATCGGCCTTGCGGGAGCCTCTACCTTCGCGTTTTTGGGTAGAAAGAACGATCGGCTCACTCATCCATCTTCGCCCCTGTGTAGCAAGACAAACCAAATGAAAGAACACCCGCCAACGTCGGGGGTGTTCGAGGATCACGTTCAAGAACTGGCATTGTGTCAGAAAGTAGCAAAGTTGACAAGGGGGGCACGAGGATTTTGTTGCGTGGGTTGCTACGAGGGCTTTCGCAACTCGCCATTGGTTCTCAGGCGTGGCTCGCTGGCTACCCAAGGAGAAACCAACTCCCCTTTTGCCCCTTGCCTTTTGCCCCTTGCTAGGAACTCAGACGGCGATACATCTCCGGCCGACGATTGACCAGAAAACGCCAGGCGGCTTGCAGGGCCGGCACCCGCGAGCGATCGCAGTCGGCGTAGAGAATCTCCTCGCTCGAGCCACCCTTGATCAGGACATGGCCGGCCGGCGACGCCACAAACGAGCCACCCCAGAAATAGATCGCACCTTCTTTGCCCACGCGGTTCACCGCTGCCACATACACATTGTTGACCGCTGCATGACCCACTTGGGCGTTGCGCCACATCTGCTCCCAATCGCCGGTGATATTCGTCTCGACACTCTCATCGATCAGGCCGATCGCCGTGGGATAGAGCAGAAACTCGGCACCTTGCAAGGTGGCGAGGCGGGCGGCCTCGGGGTACCACTGATCGTAGCAGATCAGCGGTGCGATTTTGCCCGCGGGCGTGTCAAAGACCTGTACCCCGGTATCCCCTGGAGCGAAATAGTGCTGCTCGTGGTACAAAATGTCTTCGGGAATGTGCATCTTGCGGTAGTGGCCAGCCACGCTTCCATCGGGCAGAAAAACGCTGGTGGTGTTGTAGTATTTGCCATCGGGTGCTTTCTCGAAGAGCGAACCACCCACCAGAGTGATGCGGTTTTTGGCGGCTGCCTCGGCGAGGGTTTGTGTCGTCGGTCCGGGGACTGGCTCGGCGCGTCCAAAAGCCGCATGATCGGCCAGGCTTTGGCAAAAGTACGGGCCAAGGAACAGTTCCGGCAGGACAACCAGATGGGCCCCCGCGCGAGCCGCCTCGCCAACACGGTCCAAAGCTAGACGCAGATTCTCGGCCGGCTCGCGGTCGCAGCGCATTTGAATCAGGGCCAATCGAGTCATGCTCATGGGACACCTCCGCCCTGGGGTCTGCTGGCTTGTCTGCTACCATCATATGGTGAAAACTACGGGATGTCGTGAGAGAAGTACGGGGATGTGGCAAACGGTCAATCGCTGGCTAACTCGTTGTCCGCTCCATTTGCGGGAGATGGGTTTTGTCCGGGAATTGTGGGGCATCCGAAGGCGATACTTACAGTTTCGCCCGGAATGGGAAGAACACTGCCATCAGGCCAAACGCGTCATCCTTGAAGCCGTCCGCCGCTGCCCCCAGCAGCGTCAGGCGGTCATCCTCGGTTCGGGTTGGCTGCACGATGTGCCGTTGGCGGAACTGAGCCAAGTCTTTGAGTGTGTTACGCTTGTGGACTTGTTGCATCCTTTTAGTGTTCGCTGGTATGTTCGTCGTCACTTTCGAAACGTCCGCGTCCTGGAGGCTGACGTCAGCGGGGTTTTGTATCCAGCCTGGCTGGCAGTGGAACGTCAGGAGGCCATCCTACCCGTGAGCCGACCCGATCTGTTCGTCGAGGATCGCCAGATCGACTTGGTTGTCTCGTTGAATCTGCTGTCGCAATTGCCCTGCATGCCGTCATGGTATCTGAAGAAGGTGGGACGGTTTCCCGAAGCCCAGGTGGAGCTATTCAACCGTCAACTCGTCGAAGCGCATCTGGACTATCTGAGGCGCTTACCGGGGGTCGTCTGTTTGATCGGCGACGTGGAGATCATCTCCCGCACCCCTGCTGGGGTCGAAGTGGCCCGACGCAGCACCTTGTACGGGGCCGACTTTCCCTACGTCGGGCAAGAGTGGGAGTGGCGGCTCATCCCACGAGGGGATCGTCCGCCCTATAATAGCCAAAGTTTGCGGGTGCTGGGGGTGCCTGAGGTGAGAGAAGCGATACGAGAAGCGAGGGGGAAATGACGGTACTGGTGACCGGAGCGGCGGGACGAGTGGGGCGGGCCACCGTCGCTGCCTTGCGTGAAGCCGGCTTTCCTGTTCGCGGCCTGGACCTCGTGCCCGCGCCGGGCGTCCATGAAAATGTGGTCGGTAGCATCACCGATCCGCTTGTCGTGCGCACCGCCATGACCGGCGTCGAGACGCTGATTCATTTGGCCGCCACCCCCGATGACGCTGATTTTCACACGCACTTACTACCCAACAACCTAGTGGGCGTTTATGAAGTGTTGGAGGCCGCTCGTGCCGCCGAGGTGCCCCGGTTGCTGCTGGCCAGCACCGGTCAGGTAGTTTGGTGGCAGCGGCATCGCGGCCCGCTGCCCGTCTATGCGGAGGACGCGCCCACGCCCCGCGGTTGGTATGCCGCTGCTAAACTTTTTCTCGAAGCGGCTGGACGGATGCTTTCGGGTGCCGAGGGCCGAACCGTACTGGCCGCACGGCTGGGCTGGTGTCCGCGGGATGCGGCTCAGGCCCAAGAGATCGCAGCCAGCCCGCAGGCTCAGGATGTCTATCTCAGTCCCGGCGATGCGGGCCGGTTTTTTGTGGCAGCGGTGCAAATGCCGTTAGATCGGCAGTTCCACATCGTGTATGTCACAAGCAAGCCCCGACGGGAACAAGCCTACGACCCCGAGCCGGCCGCACGCCTGGGCTATGTACCGCAGGACACTTGGCCGATCGGGGTGGAAGAGATGCTGAGCGAACCGAAGCTATGAACGACACAAACAAGAAGCTTACGCAACTCCGCTGGGGCCGTTGCCAGAGCGTTCCGGCCGCAGGCTTCGCACCACCGCGCCGGCCTGCCACATCTCGCTGTCGGCAATCTCTTGGAGTTCCTTTTCCAGTTGAGCCCGGTAGTCACTGCGGCTGTTGGCTTCGAGAACCCGGCGTGTCTCCTCGCCGCTGGCCACCTGTTGGTAGAGTTTCTCGAAGACCGGCTTGCTGGCATCGCGAAAGGCACGGAACCAGTCGAGCGCCCCGCGTTGGGCGGTCGTCGAGCAATTGGCGTACATCCAGTCCATGCCTTTCTCCGCAATCAACGGGTACAGGCTTTGCGTCGCCTCTTCTACCGTTTCGTTAAAGGCCTCCGAGGGCGAATGACCATGCTCACGCAGCACCTCGTATTGCGCTAGCCACAAGCCATAGATGGCTCCCATGAGCACGCCCCGTTCACCAGTCAGGTCGCTGAAGACCTCCTTTTGGAAGGTAGTTTCAAAGAGATAGCCCGAGCCGATGGCAATGCCCAGGGCCAAGACTCGGTCGCGTGCCCGGCCGGTGGCATCCTGATGAATGGCGTAGCTGCTGTTGATGCCGCGTCCCTCGAGGAACAAACGACGCACCGAAGTACCCGAGCCTTTGGGCGCGACCAGGATCACGTCGATATCGGCAGGAGGGATGACGCCGGTCTGCTCCTTATAGACGATGCTAAACCCATGCGAAAAATATAACGCCTTGCCGGGCGTCAGGTGCGGCTTGAGCGTGGGCCAAAACTCCTTCTGCCCCGCATCCGAGAGCAGGTACTGCACAATCGTGCCGCGAGCGGCCGCCTCCTCCAGCGAAAACAGGGTTTGGCCCGGCACCCAGCCGTCGGCCAATGCCTTATCCCAACTGCGGGTGTTTTCGCGTTGGCCGACGATCACCTGGAGGCCGTTGTCCCTCATATTCAGGGCCTGGCCCGGACCTTGCACCCCGTAGCCCAACACCGCGACCACCTCGTGGCCGAGGATCTCTTTGAGGCGTTGCGGCGGGAAGTCGCTGCGTTCGACCACTGTTTCGCTGACGTTTCCAATCTGAATTTGTCGCATGACGCTTTTTTCCGTGGGGATCAACCGAGTTAGCAGATACTTTAGGGGCCGAACGCGACTTTGTCCGTCCCCTGGAGCCGATGGCCAGAGCCTTCACTCGCCGATGGCCAGGATCGCCGCACTGGCGGCTCCCCGAACGGTGGCATCGCGATCATCAATCAGTTTGCGTAACTGGGGCACATACTTACGAGCCTTGGCCTCGAAACGCCCCACCAGTTTGGCTGCCGCTGCTCGTACGCGGTAATCCTCATATTGAAATAATTCCACCAAGGTGGGTAAGGCCGGCTCACTGCCTCGGCCGATCCCTTCCAGGGCTGCGATGGCCGCTAAGCGAACTTCCGCGTCGCCCTGAGTCAAGTTGCGTGTGACGGCGGGGAGAGCGGCGACTGCTTGAGGACCGATCTTACCCAGGGCATCCAAAGCGACGATACGCACGTCTTGATCTTCCTCCTCTTGGCACAGTAGAGCCAGACCAGGGACGGCCGACGCCGCTTTCTCGCCCATCTTGCCCAGAGTACGAGCAGCGATCCAGCGAACAAAAAGGTCCGAGTCGCCTAGCTGCCGAGCAATGGCGTCCAGATGGGGATGAGCCAACTCCCCCAGCAACTCCAGCGTCTGAGCCGTAGCCCGTCGAGCGGCCAAATTGCGTTCCGAGCCGCTTAGATCGCTCAAGCCTCGGGCCAGGGCTTTCAACGTCGTATCTAGCCCCTGGAGTTCATCGAGAAAAGCCGAGGAACCAGGCGGCGGCAGATCGTCCCGTTTATCTCCGCCTGCGGCTTTGCCCGGACCCCTGACAGGGGGAGCGGCGGCGAGCGTCGTCGGGGTAGAGGCCACCTCGGGGCTAGCGATCAATCGCAACGTGCCCTCGGGCCGTGACTGGTCCGGGCGCAGTTGCTTGGCCGACTCGTTGCGGACTTCTTTGACGCCCCGCTTGAGATTGCGATCGAGTTGCTGCAACAACCCGTCATTCTCCCGGTCGATCTCACGGAGCATCCGTTCGATCTCCGTGGCCTCGGCACGAACCTGAGCGATGAGGGCTACGGCCCGGCGAGCCTCGGTCCGGTTGCGCGGATTGGGTTCGTTGAATTCCGTGAGCAGCGTATCTCGGGTCAGGGCGAATTGCTTGATCGATTTGTTGATCTCTTGCAAGAGCTGGAGCGTTGGTTTGAGTGCCTCCAGATCGGCCATCGTCAGCCGCTTGCCAACCAGGTCTTTGATGCGGTTGGATTCCTGCTTCAGCAAGGCATCGAGCAATCCGGCCGCTTCACGCACGGAGCGTATCCCCACCAGCCGCACAGAGGCGTCGCTGTCCACAGCGGCCAAGGCAGCCACAGGCAACAACTCGGTGACCATCAGCGATTTGTCCTCGGGCCGCAGTGTCAGCTTGTTGGTCAGACGCGGCCGGCTCGATACACCCGGTTGCGAAGCCTCGAGGCGATCGACCCCGGCGGTGACCAAAAGCATGGTTTCTAGAGATTCGGCCGCAGCCCGGCGAACCGGAGCGGGTTGGGATGGCTGCAACAAATGGTTCCAGGCTTGGGCTGCCGTGGCCGAGCGAGTGAAGAAACGGCTAAGGGCTTTGGCTCCGGCGATGCGAACCTCGGCATCGGGGGAACGTTGGGTTAACTCGAGCAGATTGTCGGCCGTTTGACGCAGGACGGCCTCAAAATCGCTGTCGTCCTGAATCTCATAGTTGGCTAAGGTTTCAGAGATGAGGTTACACTGGGCAATCTGCAGCGCCGGTTGGCTCGATTTGAGCGTCTGGTTGACTGCTGCCACAAATTTGGCCAGCAGATCGGCCCGAGCGGCGTTGTTGATGGCATCGACGGGCGAGTCCCCTAGGCCACGCCATTCTTTGAGCAACAACGCCCGGCTCAGAACGCTACTGGATCGGCCTAGCCCAGGCTCGCCGGTTGCTTTGTTGCCGTTGATCGCACTGTAGAGTTTATCGCGATATTGCCTTAGGGCGGTGTCGATGGCAGCGGGAGAGGGGCGTGGGTCGATGCGGGCCAGCACCTTGCTGGCGGTCTTGTAATCGTCGCTTAGCACGGCGCGCAATTTTTCCACGGGATCGTCGGCAAAGCGTTGCGTCCAGGCACGGGGCAAAGGGCAAGCGGCGATCCAGCATAGCAGGGCGGCTTGCACCAGTAGGTTTCGCATGATGGTAGGCTCCTCGAAGATGTCGCTCTTCTATCCTATCAGCGCCCGCCCGCGTGATTCTGTGATCGTTTCTCCGGCGGGTGACGCGTCGCTCCTGAACCTCACTCCCCAAAACCACAGGATCGCCTCGGCCCTTGCCACAGGTCTAGGTGGTGTTTCAGGACAAGGCTGTTTCCTCGCGGCAGACGGGTCAATAGCACCCCTTTGCCGAGGCGAGCGGGTCGTTGCCGGTGTCATTCGTGCTTCTTTACCTACAATGACCCCAGCTTTCCCCGGACAGAACGATCTGGACCATGGATGAAACCCTCAAAACCGTCGCCTCGGCTTTGCAAAGCCTTCAGATGCCCGAACTCCGCAAGGACCCCATCGTCGGCCGCTGGGTCATTATTGCTACCGAACGAGCCCGCCGTCCGGTGCCGATGAGAGCCGAGCCGTTTCCCGAGACCGTCTCCTGCCCGTTTTGCGCCGGCAACGAGAAAGAAACGCCGCATGAGATTCTCGCCTACCGGGCCCGCGGCACGCGACCGGACGAACCGGGTTGGCGGGTGCGGGTGGTGCCCAACAAGTATCCAGCGTTGCAGATCGAGGGCGAGCTAAACAAGCGTGGCGAAGGCATCTACGACCGCATGAACGGCATCGGGGCGCACGAGGTGATCCTCGATTGCCCCTTTCACGAGGTCACGCTCGCCAACCTGACCGAAGACAACATCCGCGAAATCTTCTGGGTCTACCGCGATCGCCTCGTCGATCTCAAAAAAGATCCCCGCCTCGTCTATGGCATGGTGTTCAAAAACGTAGGTGTGGCCGCCGGGGCTTCTCTCGAGCATAGCCATAGCCAACTGATTGTCACGCCGATCGTGCCCATCAACGTCTGGGAGGAGATGACCGGGGCGTTGGAATTCTTCAACTACCGCGGCCGCTGCATCTACTGCGACATCGTCTACCAAGAGACGAGCGACGGCCGACGCGTGGTCTTCGAGACGCCACACTTCCTGGCGTTCTGCCCGTATGCCTCACGCTTCCCCTTCGAGACGTGGATCGTGCCCAAGGTTCACAACAGCCATTATGAAAACATTCAGAAGATCGAAGTGGACGAACTGGGCACGGTGATGAAGACCGTGCTCATGAAGCTGGAAAAATTCCTGGACAAGCCCGCATATAACTATATCATTCATACCTCGCCGTTTGACACGCAATCGCTGCCGCACTACCACTGGCACATCGAGGTGATTCCGCGACTGACCCGCGTAGCCGGCTTCGAGTGGGGGACCGGCTTTTACATCAACCCCGTGCCACCCGAGCAAGCGGCAGCGTTTTTACGCGACGTGGAAGTCGATGTCAGCGGTGGCCGCACCAGCTGAAAGCATCGACTGAAGGCGTGTGACCCGACGTCTGCTGGAGCTGCGAGCGGCAGCGATCCGGAGGTGTAGCCAACGGGGTTTGCCCGAACGACCCCGTCTCAAAGCCGCTCGATCCGCAGCGAATGCCTCGCCAGGTAGGATTCGGCTTCGGCTCGGGTGAAGACACCAGCCGTGGTGCCCAAGGCCCGCACGCACGACGCGCCCACGGCGCTGGCTAATCGCAGGCAGCCCTCGGCGTCCAGACCTGCCGTCATCCCGGCCATGTAGCCCGCGGCGAAGGCGTCACCGCCGCCGGTGCCATCGACATAGTCCATGCTAAACGCGCCGGCGCGTAGCGCAAGGCCATCTTGCACCAGCACGCTGCCGCGTTCGCCCTGGGTAATGATGACCGTGGCCGCGCCTCGCTCGTGGAAAAAGCGCGCCTGCTGAAGCGGCTCGTCGCAACCCGTGATGAGTTTGGCCTCGTGATCGTTGGGCAGAAACACGTCCACTTCGGGCAGCACCGGCAGGAGGGTCGGCAGATAGTCGGCCGGTCCGGGCGTGACCACGTCAAGTACGGTCTTCAGGCCTGCCGCCCGTGCAGCGCGAAAGCGTGCCGCCAGAGCATGAGGGTCTACCCGAGGCAGGATCAGGTAGCCGCCCAGATACAAGATGCCCTCTTGCTCCGTCGGCAAGGGCAGGTGTTCGATACCAAAGTGTGCGTTGGCTCCAAAGCTGTGGATGAATCGGCGATCCTCCTTCTTCACGTTTACGATGAGCGTCTGGCTGGTCATCTGCCCCGGAAGTTCGGCCACCGCCGAGACATCCACGCCGGCTTGTTGCAGCATGCCGGAGACCACCTTGCCAAAGAGATCGTCGCCGACACAACAGGCGACCCGAGCTGACACCCCGAGTTTGACCAAATCCACCGCGACATTTGCGGCACATCCCCCTAGGGTTAAGCGCATTTCCTCGGCCAACACCAGTTCACCCGCCGCCGGGACATGAGAGATGGGGGAACTGATATGATCCGCCACGATGATGCCCGCACACAACACGCCTTGCTTCATGGCCGCTCGCTCCGCAAACCGTTTCTGGGCACTATAGGCAAAGCGGCGCTTCCCGACAGCAGGAGAGCGCCGCGGCCGCCTGGGGCACCAGGCACCACCGCAGCTTGGCACCTCCGTCGGATCAGGGGCGACGTTTCTGCAATTGGGCCAAGCCCCGGCTACAGGCCAACTGCACCAGGCGATCAGAGTCTTTTTCGGCCCCGTCGCGAAGCAAACGCAGAATCTCAGCATCCTCGGCAGCCTGAGGCAGTTGCGCCAATTGGTAGGCGGCCCACTCGCGGAAGCCCGGCTCTTTCGAATCGCGGAACAAGCTGAGCAACCGCTCGCGGGCGGCGTTGCTGGAGGGGTGGGTCGTCTCGCTCACTCCACGAGCCACTGCCAGTACCACTGCACCACTTGCTGCATTCTTTGTCGTTGCCGTAGTGGTCGCTAACGGCGGTTCGTCTGTTTGTGGTTGCGTCGCCGTCTTGCCGGACGTACCCAGCAGCAGCGTCCACCACGTCGGCCAGGGCGATTGTTGTGCTACCACGGGCACCGGTGAGTTGCTTGCCGTCGGCGTCGTCGCCAGCGACTTGGGATACAGTCGGCTTACAACACGCAAAGGACGTGCGGGCCGCATCTCGGACAAAGGCTCGCGACGCAGCGCCAGAACGAGGCGTGCATCGTGCAACACCTGATCCCACGAAGCGGACTGAACCTGCTTGTAATAGGCAGCCGCCACAGGCGCGTTGGGAATCGATTGCAGAGCGGCTCGGTGGGCTGCACTGGCTGTGGCCAGGGAAGAACCCTGAGCCTGAGGAGCGATCTGGGATAAAGGGATATTCTTCGATACGAATCGTTCAAAATGATGGGCATAGTGTGCTAGGGCCTTGCGGGCAGCACTTCGGACTCGCGGGGACGCCTCGGCGGGGTAGCCATCCTCTTGCGAGGCATTCACGCAGATACTCAAGGCACGCAGCGTTGTCTTGCTACAGTTGAAACCGCGTCCCAATGCCACGGCCGCCTCGTGACGCACCGCTTCGTTGGGATCGCATCGTAGCGACAGCAACAACACTTCTTGCACCTCGGGCCAATAGCGACTATCGATCCCTCCCAGATAGCGAATGTCGGCCTGGCGTTTGCGTGCGGCCAGTTCATCCGCTCGGAGACGATCAGCCACTTGCCCCGTGAGATCCTGGGCCAAAGGGAGCTGTTTCGGTGCAGCAACCTCGGGCACACTGGTGGGCAGATTCCACACCTTGGCTCCCTGGGACAGCTTGGTAGACAAGGAAGCCGGTGCCGCGGAGCCGGCCAGCGGGTTGCTCGTATTTTCCGCTGCCTTGGTCTGTACCAGCGGCATCGCGGGTGTGGTGGCTACGGTCCCACTCAGCACGGGTGTTTCGCTCGATTGAACTGCTTGGATGCGTTGACTCAAAAAGGTCCAAGTCGATTTGTGAGAGTTGCTCGGGGCAGGAGCAGGAGTGAATTGCCCCCAGACGGAGGTGAAACTGGTCAGGCAAAGGCCTAACAAACCTACATGCTTCCAGCTTCGCATCGGAAGATCTCCCGGTAGATCAATCCCGCCGAAGCGTTTCCTCCGCTAGAGAGGATTCAGCGGGCGAACCATCGACCACGAGCCACCTTCAACTCGTTGGCTACATCTGTCAAAAAGAATCATCGGTTGTTTTCCTGCCACTGCTCTTCTCAAAAAATCTGCTCAGCCCAAAAATTCGGTACGACTGCCACCTCTGCATCATCCTTCGGCATCAAGAACTCCTCACAACAACCAAAGGGGCCGAGAAGCGAACTTCTCGGCCACCATTTCTACCGTAAGTACAAGCAGAAGATTATAGGTGGTAGCGCGGGGCGGTCTTGGATTCCTCCGAGGACTCAAGCCGCTGCAACTTCGGCAGGTCCAACTCCCGTTCCTGCTTTTGCTTCCAGAAGCAAGCCAGGGCAATTTGGCCGCAGCGTTCCTGGAACTGGGCGGGAGTCTCCTGCAAGTCGGGGTAGCGGTCGATGAACGCCAGCATCTCCAAGTGGGCCTGCTCGAACTCGCCCAAAATACGCGCCGCCATCCGCTTTTTGTCCTCTGGCTCCATGTAAGTTAACTCGACGGCCTTGTCGATCCGTCCGGGCCGCGTCGAAATAAACTCCTGAGTGCCATCGGGCAATTTGCGCGGCTGCCCCAGAGCCGGGTCGATTTTGCTGATGTCGTTGGTGGTGATGATGGTAAAGATACCATCGCTGCGCTCGACACCATCCAAACAGTTCAGCAAGCAATCAAACGTCAGAGGCGAAAAGCTGTCTCGGCTGCGATCGTTATCCTGCTCTCCGTCGTGCGAACGCTTGGGCAGGAAAAACGACAACGGCGAGTTTTTGCGTGCAATATTCTCTCGGCCGTGGAAGACATTGTCGATGTCTTCGATCAGAGCAATGCAGGGGACGTTGACCTGCATGTCGGTCCAGGCTTTCATCAACTCGTTGTTACTCATCTGAGCCAGGTTGAACACATAGATGGGCATATTCAGATCCTCGGCAAAAGCTCGCGCTAGAGCGGTCTTGCCCGTGCCCGGAGGCCCGTAGAGCAACCAGCCACGCTTCCAGGGAATCCCCTTGCTGCGGTACCAGTCGCGGTTGCTCCGCCACAGTTCGATCTCGCGGATCAGCTCCGTCACCCGCTTCGGAAAAATCAGATTGCCCAAGGCGCTGCCCTCGTGCGTCGGCGCTTTGCCCAACTGGTCCGGCGTGTGTGACAGCAACCGATAATAACGCTGACGATACCACGGCAAGCCATTGGTGCTACCGTCCCAGTCATCTTCGGCCTGCTCGCGAGCCGGAACGTGATGGATGGCAAAGCGGTTCTTGGCTTGCTCTTGGGCGGAGTTAACCTCCCAGGTGAGGCGGTTGCTCTCCTCGCACGCTTCACGCAGCAGTTTCTCAAAATCCAGCGTGCCGCGTAGGAAGGTGACGGTGGAGAAGATGCGGATCGGCCCTCCGCTAGTTGGGTAGTTTTGCTGTTGGTTGTTCTGGGCCGACTTCTTTTCCTGGGAATTGCTGAACAGGAAGGGGAACCAGCCATTCCAAAAAATCAACGCACGGTTGCCAAACTGTTCATAGCTCACCAGGCCGTAGCGGCCATCGCGCATGTGTTCAAAATCAGCCCCATAGAGGCGATCGTAGTTGCCCCAGCGTTTGTAGTGCGTGACGAGGTAGGCGATGAGCGCCTGGTGGGCCGCTTCGCTGGGGATTTCGATGCGGCGGATGAGCAGGCCGACGATTCGCCAGCCCAGCGCTTTGATCTGTTCCCAGCAAGCGGCCAGGACACCGAGCAAGGCTCCGCCCATGAGAAGGTTTTTAAAATCCATAAAAGTCCCGTCCATTTCTTCCATTTGTACGAAGAAACGTAACACTCCCTCACGAAAGAAGTAGAGTGACCGTACAGGAAAAAGGTTCGCAAACGGGGAGAAGATTTCCGGCACGGTTGGGACGACGCCGGTCAAGCCGAACGTCAGAGCGTGATTCGCATGGTCCACGCCTATCATACGCGGCATGTCAAGCCCTGTGACAGGTAAATTCTTTACCAGTTGTAGTTGGGATAATTTCGCGGGTCGATTTCGCGGTGGCTTTCCGGAATCTCTTCGCCCAGCAGTTGCAGCAGGCGGTTTTTGCTGCGGATGATGCCGTTGGTAATGCTTAGTTCGCCTTTGTGCAAGGCCTCGCGAATCGATTCGCTGGTGAGTGGCAGGAGCGTGTCGCGCAGGCGTTGTTTTTGCTCCTCGCTTAAGTCCTCGGCGCTACTGCCCAGGGCGGCCAGCAATTGCGACAGACCCGTGCCGAGTTCCCGCATGACCACGATGGTATGTTCAATGACTTCGTCATGTAGCAGGCGATGAATCCGTGCTTGAACATACTCAATCATGCTATCATACGATTTGGCCATGATCGTAGGCTCCATGCGTTCCCGGCAAGTATTATAGCACCCCGCCCAGACAACGCGCAGGCAGGCTCGTTGCGGGTTGGCTCAGCGTTGGCTCACCACTCGGGCAAGCTCTCATAGGCAACGGTTAGCCCCAAGGCCAGGCTCAGGACCAACCCGGTCAGCCCGCAGGCCAGCCCCCAACGTAGCCCAGCCCGTTGCTTGCCCCCCCACGGGAGCAGACCCAGCGGCAAGCAAAGCGGAGCGACCGCTACCAGGGCGAATACATAGGCGGGTAATTCGCTGCTGGTGGTTTGTTGGCCCACCCACAATAATCCCGGCAAAGCCACCGCCACGCCTGCATAGCAGCCGCGTGCCTGGCCCCGTCCCAAACTGGCCAAGGCGATCCCGCCCAGGGCCGCACTTAAGGCTGTCGCGCAATCGGTCAGGCTGGCGCTATGCGCATGTAACAGTACGATCGCAGCGACCGCAAAGGTCAGCGACAGGCAGCTCGGCACGAGAAGGCCCGTTTGCTCTGCCAGGCTTTCCAATGCTTCCCACAACGCCAGGATCAGCACCGTCAGCCCGAGAATCGCCACCGGCGAGCGGCCCAGCAAAAAGCCGGCACTCAGGGCCACGAGATCCCGCACCCGCCAACCCACCCGGACCGGCAGCCCTCGTGCTAGCTGATCCACCAGCAGTGCCAGCAAAACAAGGTAAGGTAGCCAAGTTCGTGCAGGAGGCGGCTTGGTCGATGGGACGGGGGTGCTTTCTGCAAAAGACCACAGCGTCGCTAGCAGGCCGTTGTACAAGTTCTGCACCGAGAACTCCTCGGGGCCGACGGCAAAGTTCCAGCCGCCGCGTGCCTGATTGCCGACCAGGAACCCTAGCACCAAAGCCAACAGGACTGCCCACGGGGCTGTCGCTCGGTGCCAACGGCCAACGAAAACCAGAGCGGCGGCGGAGAAGAAGGCGGGCAAGGCGACTTGGGTGACGGCAGCAACGACTTCCTCCCAAGGTGGTAGATTCATCGACGGCTCCAGATGGGGGCAAAGACAGCATGCAACCCACAGGCCGAAACGACAAGGGGGCAGGAGGGAGCGAACGGATCAACAGGTCGGATCAATCAAACCACTCATCCTCTGGATCAAACGGAGGAATGACGATGTTTAAGATACGCATGGGTGTCGTGGCACGGTGGCGTACCCCAGGCCGCAACAGGATCGCTTGCCCCGCAGCGACCGGGGTAAGCACCCCGTCGAGTTCTAGTGCGGCATCGGCGGGTGCTTCGAGGACGTAGTAAATCTCGGTGTGCAGGCGATGGTAGTGCGTGCGAGCCTCCGGCTCGATCTGCACCAGATGCACACTCGCCGGGGCGTCGGGCACGTCAGCAAACGCCCGCTTGGCCCAGCCACACGGACAACGCACCGCTTCCAGAGCAGCCAGATCGACGATCACGGCTGGATCGCCTCCGCCGCCTTGCCCCTCTCCGCTTTCTTAGGAGCGGCCTGGTCTTTAGGAGTTTCTTTTGGCTTGTCCTTGGGAACAACCTGTATCTTGTCTTCGGGTCGGCTCCGTGGCAGCAGCTTCTCCATGTTAGCAATACGCACGGCGGTGACGGCCAATACACGAGCCCCCTGAATCAGATCGTCAGGACGCAGCCGCTCGGGAGTGTCGGCCATCGTGTGGTGCGACAAGGTGTAAAAGGCGGAATCCTGGACCATGAGGAAGCCGGGCACGCCCTTGGCCTCGAACGACATATGATCACTTCCGGGGTAGGAACGGGTTTTGAAATCGGTCAAACCCAGTGGTTTTAGCGCGGTTAACTCTTTCTCCAGCAGAGCGGCGATGGCCGGTCGGCTGCCGACGCCCAGGCCGTTGATCTTGCCCGTGCCCACATCATGCACCAGAACAGCGGAGATTTTGGGCATGTCGACCGCATGCTTTTCGACATAGGCCCGCGAGCCATACAACCCCTGCTCCTCGCCGCTCCACAGGCAAAAAGTGATGGTGCGTTTGGGTTTGACGCCCGAGCGTTGCAGGATGCGGGCCACTTCCAGCACGATGCAAGTGCCGGTCCCGTTGTCCGTGGTGCCCTGACCCAAATCCCAAGAGTCGATGTGGGCACCGACGATGACTTGTTCGTCGGGTTTTTCGGTGCCACGCAGTTGTCCCACGACATTGAACACCTTGACCGGACCGGGGATAAATTTGTTGCTCACCTCTAGCTCCAGGCGGGTTTTGGTCTCGCCGCCCCGGGTCGCCAAGCGATAGAGCATGGCATAAGAATCATGTGACAAGGCGAGCGTGGGCAGCTTGTTGGTGACGCTGGGCCGATCGCTACCTCGCCAACCGCCTGTGGTGTTCATCAGACCCAACGGTTTACCCGAATCCAGGAATAGGGCGGCGGCCCCTTCGCGAAGGAGAAAATTGTCACGCTCTTTCATGAACGCCATCATCTCGGCATAATTCGGCCGGGGGGCTTCTTTGTCGCGGGGCGAAGCGCTAGTGCTGCTGTAGGGCGAGGTATTTTTGTTGCCGAGCAAGTCTTCCAGGGGGCGAACCTTGGCGGGCGGTCCGCTCAAAACAATCGCCCCTTTGAGCTTGCCCTTGTATTTCTGCAATTCCTTGATGCTCGGCGCGGTGATGGCAACAACATCGCCAACGATTTTGCCGTCGGTGCCCGGACGCCAGCCGTAGGAGGCCAGCTGAATCCGCACGCCGTTGGCCGGCTCTACCAGCCGGGCCCGCGCCTCGCCGCGCTCCCAGCCTTCGGGAATGGTGTACGGCTCGAGGCGGACATTCTCCAGGCCGTAATCCCTCATGCGGTCGGCGGCCCATTCGCAGGCCCGGTTGAGGGCTGGTGAGCCAGTCAGTCGTGGCCCGATAACATCGCTGAGATGATACAGATTCGGCAGCAGCGATGAGTCCTTGGCAGCAGCGGCGATCAGAGCCTCGTCGATGGCCCGAGCCGGGTCAGCCGTGGGGTCTGAGGGTACGGCTGGGGCTGCAGCAGTGAGCAGCCCGGCGAGGAGGAAGAGCAGTAGCGGAACAGAGCGAAGCAGTGGAACAGAGCGAAGCACGAGAGTGGATCCTTTCGCATGATTCAAACAGGCGAGATATTTCATTTAGGTCATTGTATCGCCTGTCTTCGCAAGGTCTTCCTGAAAAATTCTTGTTTTTCCTGTCGCGGCACGAAGCACGGCAAAGCGTAACAATGTTGTCGAAAAGTCCTCGGCTTGTGAGAACGATCCAAGACCCCGATTTCTTCTGCGAGCGCGCCTGATGAAACGCGTGTTTGTGATTGGCATCGCCGGCGGCTCCGGCTCAGGCAAGACAACTCTTTTGGAACGCCTCTGTAGCGGGCCGTGGGCCGAGTCCTTGGCGATCCTGCCGCACGATGCCTATTATCGCAACCGCCAGGACATGCCGGCTGTGGTGCGTGAGACGCTCAATTGGGATCACCCCGACGCCCTGGACAATGAGCTGTATTTAGATCATGTCGATGCGTTGAGTCAGGGACGCGCTATTGAGATGCCAATCTACGATTTTCGCGCTCATGTCCGCACCTCCCAGACGATTCGCATCGAGCCACGACCCGTATTGATCCTCGACGGCATCTTGCTTCTGGCCATCGCCGCCATTCGGGAACGGCTGGATCTACGCGTGTATGTGGACACGCCGGCCGATCTGCGTATCTTGCGGCGCTTGGCCCGTGATGTCAGCGAACGCGGTCGCACCGTCGAGGGCGTCACCGAACAATACATTCGCACCGTACGGCCGATGCACGAGCAGTACGTCGAGCCGGGCCGAGCGTTGGCCCATTTGGTGATTCCCTGGGAGTTACACAATGAGCCGGCCGTAGAGGTGTTGCAGGCGCGGATAGCGGCCTGGGTGGTTGGTTGTCCGCCGCGTCGCTAAAGCGATGCCCTTGGCTGCGTTGGCCGGAGGCTCGTAGGGAGCAGTGCTGACGCCAACCGCCGGTCCCATTAGAACCCTCCGCAGGCGAGGTGCCTCCGCAAGCGACGGTGAGGTGCCTCCGCAGGCGACGTGACTGGTCGGCACCGAGTCCGGGCCGAGGTGTTCCCAGACGGTTGTTGCTGCAGATCGCTGTTGTTCCAGATCGCTGTTGCTGCGTTGGGGGAATTTGTTAAACTGGGAGTCAGGAAGGATTCCAGCGGAAAGGATCGGAGAATGGACTATCCGTTTGTCCTTGCTGGCTTGACGCTTCTTGGCACTAGGCAAGGCAGCCGACGTTACCTCTCTTTGGCGTGGTTGGACGGGCCTTTCTCTGCTCCTGTCCCTCGTTCCAAGTTGTTTCCCGGCCTTGCCTCCTGGGTTCCTACTGGTCTTGCCTCCTGGGTTCCTACCTTTGATCCTCTCTGGGAGACTCGCTCATGAAAGGAATCGTTTTAGCCGGAGGAGCCGGCACCCGCTTGTATCCGCTCACTCGAGCCGTCAGCAAACAACTTTTGCCGGTTTATGACAAGCCGGTCATCTACTATCCGCTCTCGTTGTTGATGTTGGCCGGCCTCCGCGACATCCTGATCATCAGCACGCCGCACGATCTGCCGTTGATCCAACGGTTGTTGGGGGATGGTTCGGCGTGGGGCTTATCGCTGCAGTACGTAGCGCAACCCAAACCCGAGGGGATCGCCCAGGCGTTTCTGCTGGGGGCGGACTTTCTCCAAGGACAACCGGTCTGTCTGGTGCTGGGCGACAATCTGTTTTTTGGCCACGACCTGCAACATCTGCTGCGGGAATCGGCACAACTGAGCGAGGGAGCGCGGGTATTTGCCTATCACGTGCAAGACCCCGAGCGTTACGGGGTGGTGGAGTTCGATAGCGAATATCGCGCCCTAAGCATCGAGGAGAAGCCCAGGCAGCCGCGCTCCAACTGGGCGGTGACGGGACTGTATTTTTACGATGCCCAAGTGGTGGAGATTGCTCGCGGCCTCAAGCCCAGTGCCCGAGGCGAGTTGGAGATCACCGACGTCAACAAGGCATACTTGCGACGACGGCAATTGACCGTCACGCCGTTGGGCCGGGGGATCGCCTGGCTGGACACCGGCACGCATGATTCGCTGTTGAGTGCCTCGCAGTTTGTGCAGACGCTGGAGTTGCGTCAAGGATTGAAGATTGCGTGCCTGGAGGAGATCGCCCTGCTCAAAGGTTTTATCGGCCCCGGACAGTTTCTCCAGTTGCAAGCGCAGTATGGCTCAAGCCCCTACGGCGAGTATCTCAAGCGGGTTTTAGGCGAATATCACGAACGGCTCCGGCAGGCTTCCTAGGAGACGCGATGAAGACCCTATTGATCACCGGCGGATGCGGCTTCATCGGCAGCAATTTTATCCGTTATCTGCTACAGACCCAGAGCGATTTGCATTTGGTGAATCTCGATGTGTTGAGCTATGCGGGGAATCTGGCCAATCTCGCCGATGTGGCAGATCACCCGCGTTATCGCTTCGTGCGGGGCGACATCACCGATCCGGCCACCGTGCGGGCAGCGATGACGGCGGTCGATGCGGTGGTTCATTTCGCCGCGGAAAGTCATGTCGATCGTTCGATCCAAGATTCGGGGCCGTTCGTTCGCACCAATGTGGTCGGCACGCAAGTGCTGTTGGATGCGGCTCGGGCCTGCGGTGTCGCACGCTATGTCCAAGTCTCGACCGATGAGGTGTATGGCAGCTTGGGGCCGACTGGGGCCTTTACCGAGAGTACGCCATTGGCTCCCAACAGTCCGTACGCGGCGAGCAAGGCGGCGGCAGATCTGCTGGTGCGTAGTTACGGGCAGACGTTTCACCTGCCGGTGCTTATCACACGCTGCTGCAACAATTATGGTCCGTATCAATTTCCGGAAAAATTGCTTCCTCTGTTCATTTGTAACTTGCTCCGCAATGAGCCGGTCCCCGTCTATGGCGATGGCCAGAATGTCCGCGACTGGATTCATGTCCGCGACCACTGCGCGGCGGTGGCTCGGGTGTTGTTTCACGGCCGACCCGGCGAGGTGTACAACATCGGGGGGCGTTGCGAAATCTCCAATCTGGAGTTGACGCATCGGTTGCTCGCTCTGTTGGGCAAGCCGACTTCGCTGATTCGTTATGTGGCCGATCGCCCGGGGCACGATCGCCGTTATGCCATCGACTGCACCAAGATCGAAACGGAACTGGGCTGGCGGGCAAGCATTTCGTTTGAAGAGGGGCTACGCGAGACGGTGCAGTGGTACAAGGACAACCGTATCTGGGTAGAGCAAATCCGCAGCGGTGCCTATCGCGATTATTACCGCAAGCAATACGCCCATCTGGCCGAGCCGGTCGCCAACCCAGGAGCCAACCGATGAACGTCGCGGTCGATCAACAGCCCGGACCGCTGCTGGTCTTTGGCGCACGCGGCTACCTGGGCCAATATCTGCTCCAGCGTTTTCCCACGGCAAGGGGCAGTTGCCAAGACATTGCCGATCGAGCGGCGGTGGCGGCGGAGTTAGAAGCACTCAGGCCGGCAGTGGTGGTCAATTGTGCGGGCAAGACGGGGCGGCCCAACGTCGATTGGTGCGAAGACCACAAAGAAGAAACCCTGCGTGCCAACGTGATCGGCCCATTGATTTTGTTGGAAGAGTGCCTGAAGCGGGACATTTATCTGGTGCATCTCAGTTCGGGGTGCATTTACCAAGGCGACAACCACGGCCGGGGCTTCGGCGAAAGCGATCCGCCCAACTACAACGGCAGTTATTATTCGCGGACCAAAGCCTGGTCCGACCAGATGCTCGGGGAATTTCCCGTGCTGGTGCTGCGGCTGCGTATGCCGTTTGATGGCACGACCGCGGAAAGGAATCTACTGATGAAGCTGCGTCAATATCAGCGTGTGTTAACCGAACCGAACTCGCTGACGCACCTGCCTGACTTTCTGGAGGTGTTGCAGACGTTGCTCGTTCGCCGGGCCACAGGAATCTACAACGTGGTCAATCCGGGTGCGATTTCACCTTATGAAATCATGCAAATGTACCGCGAAATCGTCGACCCGTCGCACTGCTTCGAGCCGCTCGAAGCCAGCCGGCTCGGCGAAGTGACCCGAGCCGGCCGTAGTAACTGCTTGCTCAGCACAGCCAAGCTCCAGCGCGAGGGTCTGACCTTGCCGCCGGTTCGTGAGGCCCTACGTCGGGCGTTGCAACAACTTCGTCTGCGCTTGAGGGAAGCCCTGCCGTGAGCCAAAACATCCTTGTCACGGGGGGAGCGGGCTACATCGGTAGTCATACGCTGCGGCATCTGTTGGCGTGTGGCTACAACGCTTGGGTGTTCGATTCGCTGGAATTAGGTCACGCCCGGGCCGTGCCACCCGGACGCTTGCTGCGAGGCGATTTGCTTTGTCGTGACGATCTGGAACGGGTTTTCACGCAACGCCGTTATGATGCGGTCATCCACTTTGCCGCTTACTCGCTGGTCAGCGAATCGTTGCAACAACCCCAGCGCTATTACCACAATAACGTAATCGGCTCGTTGCAATTGTTCGAGGCCATGCAACGCCACGGGGTCCACCGCATCGTTTTTTCAAGCACTTGTGCCACCTATGGCATCCCCGAACGTGTCCCCATCGAGGAGGAGACACCGCAACGGCCGATCAATCCCTACGGAAATACGAAATGGATCATCGAACTCGCCTTGCGCGACTGGGCACGGTGCCAGGGCTGGGCCGTGGGCATCTTACGCTATTTCAATGCTGCGGGGGCCTCGGCCAGTGGCGACTTGGGTGAGGATCATCGGCCCGAGTCGCACCTTATCCCGTTGCTGCTGCAACAAGCCTTGGGTCAACGTCCGGTTTTTTCCATCCTCGGCGTCGATTATCCCACGGCCGATGGCACCTGTGTTCGCGATTACATCCACGTGGAAGATTTGGCCGAGGCCCACCTGCGGACGTTGGAACGGCTGCGAGCAGGCGAAGCGTTGATCTGCAATTTAGGAACAGGCCAGGGCTACAGTGTACTCCAAGTCATTGCTGCAGTGGAGTCCGTCACGGGCCGGAGCATTGTTACCCGCGAGGGGCCGCGCCGGCCCGGTGATCCGCCGGTGCTAGTGGCCGATGCGCGAAAGGCGTCCAAGGTGTTGGGCTGGCAACCGCGTTATCGCAGTATTGAGGCGATTGTCGAGACGGCCTGGAATTGGCATCGCCGACATCCACACGGTTACGCATCGTAATAATGGGACGCCGTTGACCTGAAGCAGCGATTCTGGCATAGGCGACGCCAACGAGGTTTCTTCCTCCAACGGGGTGCGTCCATGCAAACGGCGATGGCATATTTGCGAGCATATTTGCGACTCAGTCTGTGGATAGCCTTGCTCAGTACACCTTGGGGATGGGGAATCGAAGCACAAGCAGCAGAGCCGGCAGCCGCCGATCCCGATCGGATCTTACGTTTGCTCAACGACTTAGACGACGATCATTTCGACGTACGCCAACGGGCAGACCAGCAGTTGCGAGCGATGGGGCCGGGCATCCTGCCTTGGTTGCACGATGAATACCAGCGTAATCCCTCCTTGGAAGTGCGCGACCGTGTCCGCCGCATGATCCGCGATTTGCACAAACAGCAGCAACAGCTCGGCGATCATTCGAGAATGCGGTAAAGCATGCGAGTGATGACCTGCTCACTTTGCAGACCGATCAATCGGCCGCATTCGCGCCCCGCGTGGAACAAAATCATTTGTGGAATCGTGTGAACGTCCATCTGTGAGCAGATCTGGGGGTTCTCATCGACATTGATCCGCGCGAAGAGAATTTTGCGGCCAAAATGTTGGTTGAGCGTCTCGATCGTCGGATGCAAATGGCGACAGGGGCCGCACCAGGGGGCCCAGAACGTGACTAAAACCAGCCGATCCGAGTGGACAATCGGCTGCCAGTTGGCTTCGTTGAGATCAAGCACTCCAACAAACACCTTGGGTGAACCCAGGCGAACGACAATAACGCTGGACCGTCCACTAGCCGTCAAGGGACGGTCCAGGCAAAATGCGGCCGAAAGAATCATCGGCACGAAGCGGTACCTAACTTAGCTTTCAAGCGCTCGGTGAAGCATTTTGACCAATTCGGCTTCGGACTTTCCGCCTGGCGCGGGCCGCTCAAATGGTTCCTCGCTCCCTTTGAAAACCATCAGCTGTGGAATGGCGGTGATACGATATTTGGCAGCGATCTCCGGGGCATCTTCGGTGTTGAGCTTGGCCACTTTGACCTTGCCGGCGAAATCCTGGGCGATTTTGTCGATGAGGGGCGAAAGAGCGCGACACGGGGCACACCAAGCAGCCCAGAAATCAACCAGAACAGGCATGCCGGCCTGGACGACTTCTCTTTCCCAGTTTTCGGTGGTGAGGGTCACCACGTTCGGACTAGCCATGAACTTCTCCTCAAAGGGATCATAGGCAAGTAGAGTTATCAAACAGAAGACCAATCACGCACACCTATCCTATGCGAACCGGTCAAGAGTGGCAGCCGGAGATCAGTAGCAGGACCGACAAAGGAACAATTGCTTGAGTAAAATTATCGTGAGATTCAGCGAATAACCGGACAGGAAGACTTGACGATTGCAAGGAGGCTGCCTAGGGTAGTAAATGATGGAATAAAAAGGGTTCATTGCGCAAAAAAGCAGGCAGAGGATTGGACATCCTACATAGTGACCCTGAGTCAGTGATTCCATCCGAAGCAAGGAAACTTCTCGTGAGGTTGCAAACGCGAGGTTGTCGCGAACTCAGCCCCCTCTCTTTTCGCTCACGAGAAGTGAGAAGTTGGACGCTGTTAGATTGTCCACGGAGGATACTAGGTTGTCCATCAAGATCGACCTACCCAAATGGATGGGACCTCCAAACCAGTCACTTCGAAACGGCTTCCGAGAAAAGGATAGGAACCGATGCTGGTATTGTCTAGGAAAAAAAACGAGAGCATCATCATCAACGATAACATCGTGGTGACCGTGGTCGAGATCCGCGGCGACAAGGTGCGACTGGGGATCGTGGCTCCCAAGTCGGTTACGGTTCACCGCCAAGAGGTTTACGAAGCCATCTATGGAGCGCTGAAAGAAACGCCCACGGCGAATCTGCCCAACAACAAGCCGGCCGACTCCTAACCTCTTGCCCGGTGAACCCTCGCGTCACAGAAAGTAGCTCACTTTCTGAATGACTGGCTATTACTCCTGTCTATCCTTCCGTCAGCTGGTACAGTTTCATCTTCAGACCAAGTGTCTCGCGATGAATGCCAAGCAGTTTGGCTGCCTGCGTCTTGTTGCCTTGCGTTTGGGCCAAGGCTTGCTTGATGGCCCATTCTTCCAATTTGGCCAAATTCAGACATGGAGGCGGCTCAAGCGGGTCGAGGCGCTCATCGCTGAGGGCCAAATCCTCGGCTCGAATCCCCCCCGAGGGACCGACGTTGGCCACCGCTACCTCTAGCACGCTGCGCAGCTGCCGCACGTTGCCCGGCCAGCTGTAGGTCCGCAGCCGCTCTAGGGCAGCAGGATCGAGTTGAATTTTGCTATGGTACTCGCGTTGAAACAGTTCGAGAAAAAAATGGACCAACTCGGGAATGTCCGAAGCATGTTCGCGCAGGGCCGGTACCGTGAGCACCCCCACAAAGCGATGGTACAACTCCTCCAGAAAACGCCCCTCACGCACTTCTCGGGCAATGTCTTGACTGCTGGTCGCCAAAATCCGAACATCGGCTCGATTGGTCTGCTTCCCCGAAGAATAAGAATCTTGACGCGCTTCGAAAAACGCTACGAGCTGTTGCTGCAACGCCGGCGACAACTGCGTCACCTCATCCAGCAGTAGCCCCCCCATCTCTGCTTGACTGAGATAGCTGTTCAGAGCGGCACCGCTTTGCGAATCGCTCGGTTCGCCGAACAACGCTTTCTCTAGACTTCGTTCCGACAAACTGCTGCAATCCACCCGCACCAACGAGTAACTTCCCCGGTTGGATTGCTGGTGGATCATCTCGGCCACCAACTCTTTTCCGACGCCCGGCTCGCCGAGGATCAAGACGGGAAAGGAAGCGCGGGCCAAATAGGCAATACGCTCCCGCAGGCAGGCGATCGCCGCACTGGAACCCACTAAACGCCCGGCATTGGCCGGGGCCTCTCGCAAACGGCTATTTTCCGCTTGCAACGCCAGGCGATCGCGCAACGACCGCATGGCCGTGGAGAAACTCAGCCCAATAAACTCGGCAAAATGGACCTGCCTCATCTCGAAAACGGAGTCCAGGCGGTACAGATGGAAGGTTCCCAAACATTCCCGATCGGGCAGGCGACTAAAAAGCGGGATACACAAAGCATCGCGAACGTCGTGCAGACTGTCCGAATCGACCCGGGATTGCTTGCGTACTTCCTCCAGCCAAATGGGTCGAGCCGATTCAATCGTCAACTGATTGAGACGACGGCTGACTTTGAGGCCAACGCGATTGTTGCGTGTCCACAGTAGGCGTTGCTCAGAACTCTCAGGGTCGATCGGTACGTAGGCGATCATGTCGGCAGCGGTTTGTCGAGCCAGGAATTCCAAGGCCCGACGAACCAGCGCGTGGGGGTTTTCCTCGCGGAGTGAGGTGTTGGCAAAACGGAGCAATTCCGACAAATCGGAGATCTGCAGCAGTGTCGATATTTCCTGTTCTTCCGTTTTATGCGCTGTGCCCGTGCCACTCCCTTGCGGTGATAGCAACGATTCGAATGGCTTGGAGGGGACCAGGGACGACGAGTCGAGCGCCATCTCCGGGAGCTGCTCATGAAAGCGCAGTTGTGTATTCCCGATTTGGATGCGATCCCCTTGTGAAAGGATGGTCTGCGTCGTAATCAAGGTGCCGTTGTGCAAGGTGCCATTTTTGGCCTGGAGGTTGCGAATCTGCCAGCTGCCGTTGATTGCAGAAATTTGGGCATGCTCGCGAGAAACGTGAGGATCCATCGCGACGAGATCGCATCCTTCTTGACGCCCCAGAATATAGGTCCGCTGGGGATCAAGGACCAAGCATTTAGGAGTTGTGTTGCCAGACTCGGTTATCAGACATGCGGGCATCTCGATCTCTCCTAGTAGGCTCGTTCTAGCCCGTTGAGATCGGCCTGTCTAGTTCATCTTGTTCGCTGGACCGTTTCAATTCAAGCTAAAATCAGGTGGAAAGCGTCGACTCGGTGGTGCGGGAGAAGAGGGCGGCGGCAGTTCGGAGAGTATTTCCAACAACCGTTCCACGCGTTGGGCCACATCCACTTCGCCCAGCAGTTCTTGCCGGGCTTCCAGGGGTAAAGGCAAAGCAAAGCTGAAGATGTCACTCAAGGTTCCCAAGGCTAGCCCGCTGACCAGCAACCGCTGCATCTGTTCATACGCCACCGGATGCAGCCGAAAATACGGTGTGACTGTTTCGGTCAAACGCCCGAGCAAGGACTGGGCCTGGGCAGGAGAAGGAGGCTGATCGGCCAGAAGTTCGATACGAGCGACCCGATACAGTTTGTCGAGCTTGATTTCTTCGAGAATGCAGGCGCGTGCTACGCCCTGCAAAATCAGATTGAACCGCCCATCGCTTAGGCGTTCTTCATGCAAAATTTTTCCAACACAAACCACGGGGTGAATCGGAGGCTTTTTGTGGTAATCCTCTTCCCAGCCCGCCCGCAGCAGGGCCGTTGCCATCAGCCGATCATCCTCCAAGGCATCTTCCATCAGTTGGCGATAGCGAGGTTCAAAGATGTGCAGCGGTTGGCCCACGTGCGGAAATAGCACGAGATTGGGCAGCGGAAACAATCGCACTGTTCCGGCAAAATCGGCTGGTAGCCCGAAATGGTTCATGCGAATTCGTTTCCGCAACTCGAGGGGCGAACGAAGGGTGACTTTTCTTTCGTTGCTTTCAATCTATCTATAACCAACGAGTCAGCCCCCTTGCCAGTTTTCTTTCCCGGAATCTTTCCATGCCCCTTTCTCAGACCGCTTTGATCGAACTCTGCCGGGTGATGCGGCACTATCTGGGCGCGGGGCTGACGGTGGTCGATGTCTTTCGTAAACAAGCCCGCGAGGGTAACGCCGAGATTCGTCCCGTAGCGATGCGTATCTATGCTGCTGTTAGCCAGGGGAACAGTCTGGCCGATGCCCTGGAGGCCGAGCCGGCCATTCCGCCCCTGCTGGTGTCCCTGATCCAAGTGGGCGAGCAGACCGGCATGCTGCCGGAAGTCTGTGCCGATCTGGAGCGGTTTTACCTCAAGCAACGCGAATTGTGGCGGCGGTTCCTAGCCGGCATCGCCTGGCCGGTCTTTCAATTTGTGATCGCGACGCTGGTCCTCACGGGGCTGATTTGGTTCCTGGGCCAGATTCCCATCAACGCCAACGGCACCGGCTTTGACCCGCTGGGGCTGGGATTGATCGGTACCTCGGGGGCGTTGATTTTCTTCTCAGCCGTCTGGGGGACGATTGCGGGAGTCGGGTTGCTCGTGTCGATGGCGCGGCGGAGCCTGGCCGGTCAAGCCTGGGTCGATCGCTTTCTGCTGCAACTGCCGGGTCTCGGCCCGTGTATGCAAGCGTTGGCTCTAGCCCGCTTTTGCCTCGCCCTGCGCCTCACTGCCGATAGCGGCATGTCGATCGGCCGGGCTTTGCGTCTGTCCCTGCGAGCTACGGGCAATGCTGCCTTTGCCGAGGCAGCCAAGGAGGCCAGCGCTACCGTCAAACGCGGTGACGAGGTCCACACCGCCTTGAGCAGCAGCGGCCTGTTTCCCAGTGAGTTTTTGCACATCCTAAGCGTGGCCGAAGAATCGGGCACCCTGCCCGAGGTGATGAAGCACCAGGGCGAACACTACACCGACGAGGCCAGCCGCCGCTTGACCTTCCTCACCGCCATTGCGGCTGGCGGCATCTGGCTGTTCGTGGCCGGGGTCATCATCCTGGCCATTATTCGGCTGTACGCGTCGTATCTGGGCAACATCGATGCCGCTCTGGGACCGGGGGGATGGTGAGCGGCAGAGAGGTTGTCCCGTCGCAGCAACTCTTCGTCGCGCTCTGGTTGGTTGTCGGCGGACGATGAACCAACCGTGCTGTTCGATGGTTGCGCTACTTGTCAACTTCCTTCGCGTTGGTCCAGACGGCGGCGGGCTTGACGCAGGGCTGCTAGCACGCTGCCCTTTTCCTCGGTGACCGAGGGCACGGCCGCAGACGTAGCTGATTTCTCCGCCTCGACAGGCTCGGGTCGGATCGGCATCGGGCTAGGGCCGCTCAGGGTCTTGGCGCGCCGGGCGGAGGCGGCCCGTTCGGTGCGATCGCCGACGCGCGCCTCGCTGTTTGCTGCGTTGCTCAGGGTAGCGCTCTGGCGACGCAGCCAATTGGCCAGCACGCTGGTGCGTCGCTCCAGCACTTCCAGCAGCCACAGGGCCACGGCAGCCAGCAACAACCAGCGGGCCAAAGGAACCTGCTGAACCTGGCGTGGCAAATCGCGCCAGACTTCGCCCAGGGCTAGACGTTCGATCCCGCCCGTGGCTCGGGCTAGGCGTTCCAGGCTGAGTTGGCCGCTTTCTCGCTGGCTGGGCTTGAATTCCGGCGAGTAGGGCAGACAGAGCGGCGGCAGGCTGACCGGCGCTTCGTTCTCGATTTCGACGGTGCAAACCACCGTTTCCCCCGCGCCAAGCGGCACCTCCAGGCTGAGGGTGTCGGCCCCGGTCCAACGCAGAGTGTCTTGGCGTGCATGCGGCACCTGTCCTAGGCTGCTCCGCAGGATGCGGACAATCGGCAAGCGTTGGAAGGGGGCGCCCTGGAGACGATCGGGGTCCAGGTGCAGTTGCAGCCGGGCTAACCCCTCGCGAACCTCTTGGGTGAGCATCATGCCGTCACGTAGCGGGTTGGCGGGGCCAGCCGTCCAGCGAGCCAGACTGGTGAAAAAGTCGCCGACCCGGTCCCATTTGCCCATCTCGCCGAGAAATTTGCCGTCGGCCTCGCCGGTGTAGCAGAGCACTCGGCCAGCTCCGGCTCGCCAGGAAGCGACAAGCGGGGCCTTGTACTCGTCGAGGGTGACGCTGGCCAGCGTCGCCTCGGGACGCAGGTAGCAGAGGTTGTAGCCGCCCACGCTCAGTCCCTTGGGCGAGGGGAAGTCGGCATCGGTGAGCGTGCGGAGACTAGGCAGATGATGAATCGGCGTTTTCTCATCAATGAAGGTGTTGCGTGCGACGACAAAGGTATCCTGAGCAAACAGACGCGGCAACTCCTCGGCGCGTTCGGTGAAGAAGATGCGGCCCCGGCCTCGCTTGGCGATGTCCTTCAGCAGGTCGCCATCCTTGTCCCGGTCGCTGCCCAGGCCAATCACGCTCACCGTGATGCCGGCTTTCTCGGCCAGTTCTAGCAGCCGTTTGTAGTCGCCGGGTTGCTCACTGTCGGCGGCATCGCTGAAAAGGATCATGTGTTTGGTGCCAGCTTTGGCCCGTTGCAGGGTGTCCAGCCCGGCCTTGAGGGCCTTATCGACATAGATGCCACCCCCCATCGACTGAATGCGGAGAATGTCAGCGCGATACTTGGCCCTGTTGGCCTCGGCGTTGCCCAGGGGGGCCACCAGATGCGGCGTGGTATCGACGGCGAAGCAGGCAAACTCGTCCATCGGGCCGAGCAGATCCAGCACCGAGACCGTGCCCAGATTGGCCAGATCCATCTTGGTTCGGCCGGCACCGGCAGGGGCGGCCATCGAGCCGGAGCGGTCCAGAGCAACCACGATAGCCAGGGAGAGTTTGCGATGCTCGTTGCGCAACTCCATCGAGACGGGCAAGATCGCCTCCAGAGGCGATTTGTAATAGCCGCCCGTGCCGTAGGAGCGCTGCCCGCCGGTCATCATCAGGCCGGCACCCGTTTCCTTCACCCAGCCGGCGATGGTCTGTAGGCCTGCCTCGCCGATTTTCTCCGCCGGGACATTTTCGAGGATCAGGCCACTGTAGCGGTCAAGATCTTCCAGCCGCCAACGCATCGCTCCGGGATCGACTTGACGCACGTCTAGTCCGCCGGCCCGCAGCAGGCGATTGAGGCCCGAGTTGGCCTGCGGGGCCAGATGCAAGAGCGGCTTGGGGCCGCTGATCCCCACTAGCAACTTGGCTTGATTATTCTCGGGCACCGGATCGCGGGCACTGCCTTCGATCTCCAGGGTGTAAGCCTGGTTGCCCGGCTGGACGGCCCGATCGCGGAAGCGAAATAGGTTCAGGCCGCTTCCTACCTCGCGTTGACCGCTGGCCAAGACCTCGTCGCCGCGGCGTAGCTTGTACTTCACGGAACCTGCCTCGGGAGCCTGGACCCAGGCAGTCAGCAGAAACGCTTCCCCTGTCGCAACCTGACTGGGCGCATCGATGCGGGCAATGGCCAAATCTCCCGCTGTCAACCGCTCGATCGCTCGGAAGTCGATGGCTATGTTGCGGGCCAGGGCTTTGCCCACCTGCGTTGTGGGATCTTGGCCGGTCCAGCGGCCATCGGACAGCACGACCAGGCGACCCGGACTGCCGGGCGGGATCAGGCCCAAGGCGGTTTCGATGGCCTCGCCCAGCGAGGAGGCGTCGGGCTGCACGCTTTGTTGGAAACCATTAAACGGCACGCCGCGTTCGAGCGGCTCCAGGACGACATCCCGGCCAAAGGTGACGAGGCGTAACTCGTCGTCAGCGGACATTTTGTCACGGATGAGATTGATGGCCTGGCGGTGCAGGTCATCACTTTTGTCGGGCATCGAGGCGCTGCGGTCGCACACCACTACCACCACCCCGTGCCGCGAGGGCAACTGCAGGGCCAAGCCCGCCAGGGCCAACAGCACCAACAAAACACTCAACGCCCGCAACAGCAGCACCAAAGGTGAGGCCGGTCGCCACTGCCACAGGGCCAACCCCAGAGGCAAAGCCAAGAGCAACCACAACGGGGCGACCAAAGTCATCCGCGAGTACCTCCACGCTTCATCAGATACAGATGCACACACCCCAGGGCCAGCAACGCGACCACCACTAGCCACGACACGCCGCGATATTCCTGTCGCAGCGTCGTTTCATCCAGCCAGTCGCCCCAGCGGCCCGGCTCGGCCGAGCGTAAGTCCGACTCCTCGGCGTTGCAGGCGTTGACCGCGATGGACCAGACCTGCTGGCCTTTGTTGATTTGCCAGACTCCGGGCCGATCCACTGCTAAGCCCACCACCCGCCCCTTGACGGGCAGCGTGCGGCGCTCAGTTTGAGGCCCCACCAGCGTCAGCGTGTCACGGAAGTCCGTCAACTGAAGGCTTGCCGTCTCGCCTAGGCGTAGGTTGGGCCGCGTGATCCCCGGCAAGGCCGCAGAACGCCACAGCACCAGATTCGTTATCAAAATGGGCCAATCGGGGGTGCTGGCGAGGGTGGAGAGTTCGGGCCAAAAACGCATCCACAAGTGATGACGCACCACGCCAGAGTTGCTCAGCCGTTCCTGAGCCGTCAGCAACGGGGTGTTGCCCGCCAGAACGAGGGGGTTGCCCGGCAGTTGCTGCTCGTCCTTGGCACAGCCCCAGATGACGCTCTGCAGCCCGATGCCCTCCAGCAGCGGATGCGTACGCTCCAGAACAAAAGGCCCGGTGAACGCCTGTGGCTCACCTTTGTCCGGTGTGCGGAATTGCAGCACCCAAGTGGTCTCGGCCAACTCAGGTTCGCCGGTTTGATCGGTGATCAGCAGTTGCGGATTGTCGGCGACTAGGCGTGCAGACTGGGTCGCTTCCAGGGCCCGGCGGACCAGATCGTTCAGTCGCTTGTTGGCGAGGCGCACGGCGACCCGAACCGGACGCGGCGACACCGGCAATAGATCGACCGCATCGTCCAGGGGTAGCTCATCGGCTTGCATCCGGGCTTGAATGGGGCCTGTCTCGGCGGGCAAAGACAGAGTCAACCGACGCACTTCGCCGGGTTCGAGCTTCAGCTCGAAACGCTGCGGGGCTTGCCCCGCCGTGCTGAGCACCAACTCCAGCGTCCGTGAGGCGGCCAGGCGGCCCCAGTTCGACACCTCCAGCAGGCAGCGGTCGCGTTCCCCGCTGAGCGTGCGCGCCGCTGCCGTGATCGCGACATTGTCGCGTGGTCGGCCAAAGGACCACCAAAGCACCCGGCCCCGCTTGGGCACGCTGTCCTGGGGCGGTGGATGGTCGGTCAAGACAAGCAACAAGGCCAACTCCCCGCCGAGTTCGCTGGCCAGGCTCAAGGCCGGCTCCAGTCGCGCTTCGGGGGCAAACGGCTGCCAGCGGTTCAGTTGTGCCAGCGCTTCGCGCGGCGAACGTACTGCTTCGCCGAGCAGTTGCGGGCGTTGTCCGGCCAGGACAAAACGAACACTAAAAGGGGGTCGCTCGCTCAGCAGTTCGCGTAGAGCTTCTTCGGCTCGTCGCCGCGGCGAGCTTTCCCCGCCGGCTTGCATCGAGTAGCTGTCATCGAGGACCACCACCAGGGGCCGGGCCGTCGCACGCACGCGAAAGAAGGGTTCAGCAGCAGCCAGCACCAGGGCAAGGATGACAAGCAACTCGAGCAAAAACAGCAAGGGCGTCTGCAAGGTACGCAAGCGCACGCCCCCTTCGCGCGATTCTCGGGCGTCGATCCACAGCATCAAGCTAGAGACCGGTTGGCGGCGAAAGCGATTGCGAAACAAGTAAATCGCAATCAGCGCCGGCACCCCGATCAGACCGACAAACGCTAGGGGAAAGAGAAACAGCGGCACGTTGCACCCCTCGGGGGAGAAGCGATTCCCTTGTAGTGTACCGCTCAGCGCAGACGGGGACGAGAGGGACTAGCGAAACGAACCGCGCACAGCCTAAATTTTTCTACAGTTGTCAAGCACATACAGATGTCGATCCCCTTCCATCTGCCGCAGACCTGCGTAGGGCAGCCGCTCTTGCTTTGCCCCTCGCCTTGGGGGTATGTTCGCGGGTATGGTTTCTCGCGGGAGGTTAGCTCGCTGGTATCTCGTGTCGTTCGTGGCGGTGCTGCTACTGGGTGGACTGTCGGCCCCGCTGTACCGCAACGAAGGGCTGCGGGCCCAACTGGCTGCCGAGGCCATCGCTTGCGGAGACTGGCTGACACCGCGGTTGTTCGGTGAACCGCACCTGACCAAGCCGCCGGGCATGGGCGTATTGATCGGGGTGTGCGGCCTGGGACAGGTGACGCCTCTCCGGGCACGCTTGCCGTCGGTGCTGGCCGGCTTCGCCCTTGTTTGCCTGGCAGCCTGGGTGATGGGTTCGCGCTTCGGCCCCGAGGCCGGCTGGGCCGCCGCCCTGCTCATGCCTTGCTCGGTGCTGTGGCTGGATCGCGTGCCCTCGGCCGAGATCGACCTGGTGCAAACCGCCTGGGTGGCGGGATCGTTGCTGGCCATGTTGCATGCCCTCGACGCGCAGCGCTATCGCACGCTGGCCTGGTGGGTGGCGATGGCCTGTGTCGCGGGAGGGCTGTTCACCAAGTGGACGGGACCGGCTTTTTTCTATCTTACCGCGTTGGTTTGGCTTGCCTGGCGTCGCCAACTGGTGCGATTGCTCGATTTCGGTCATCTGCTGGGGCTGGCCGCGGTTGGTCTGCTGTTTGCAGTGTGGCTGTGGCGAGTCTACGCTGCCGCGGGAGCCGACTTGCTCGCCACGCTGGAACGCGAAGCCCTGATGCGTCTGTTGCCGACGCGACACCCTCGACCGTATCCCTGGGGTGAACTGCTGAGTTTTCCGCTGTCATTTGTACTCGGTTGTATGCCGGCGCTTTTTTGGATTGCGGGTCTACGCTGCCGTCGTGTCTGGACCGATCGTCAACGCGCCGTGTTGTCGCTCGCCTGGGTGTGGTTGCTAGTCAATCTCGTTTTTTGGACCGTCGTTCCCGGGCATCGGCCCCGGCACATCCTGCCGGCGCAACCAGCGGTGGCGTTGCTGGCGGCGGCGGGTTGGTGGGCGTGGTACCAGCAACGCGAGGTGTCGGCCCGCCGAGCGTTATGGACCCTGGCTGCGCTTTGGTTTGTTGTCAAGCTCGGCTTTGTCGCCGTGATGCACCAACGCCGCGACCTAACTGAGTGTGCGGCCGCGTTGCGCCAGGCGGTGCCGCCCGAGGAGATTTTAGGATTCGTCCACTTAAAAGATGAGAGCTTGTTGTTCTTGTATGGACGACCGGCGTGCCGTGGCGAGTCTGACTACAGCCTAATGCCCGAGGCTCACCCCGCCGCGGGCGATGTGGTGCTGCGGCTACACGATTCGCAAGGCGCGCCGCTCAAGCTCGTGCGTCGATCGGCTGACACATCTACTATGACAGACAGGTCCACTCAAGTGAGTAAGACCTGTCCACTCAAGTGAGCCGTTTGAGCAAAACGACGGAATTGCGTCGCGAGCGGTCATAGCGTTCGCGGCGGGCCGGCGGCAGATCGTCGGGCGTGCCCTGGACGAAGCCGCCCTTTTGCTGAAAGTAGTGATACGCCTGGGTACTCAGAGCAAAAAGCGTCCGCAAGCCCATGGCCCGAGCGCGATCCTCGACATAACGCATCAACTTGTTGCCGATGCCCTGATTCTCAAAACGCGGATCGACACACACCGCGGCGAGTTCGCCCATCTCCTCATCGGGATACAGATGCAAGGCCGCACAGCCCGCCGGTGTGCGATCGACCTCAAAGATGTAGTAGTCGTCGATCTGCCGTTCGATCTCGGCTCGGCTGCGGCGGACGAGTTCATCGCGGGCCACCCCCGCCTCGATGAGCTGATGCAAAGCGCGGATATCCTTGCGGGTAGCCTGGCGGATCGCCTGGTATTCATTGGCATGAATTAAGGTGCCTGTCCCTTCGTTACTGAATACTTCCCCGAGCAGTCCCTCTTCGAGTCGGCCGTCGATCAGGTGGACGCGTGGCACGCCGCCACGCACAGCCCGGACGGCTTGTTCGAGCTTGGAGCGCAACTCGGGGGGATACTCGGAGGCATGGCGTTTAAAGAGCAGTTCGGCCTCACCAGCCGGCAGATGGCGATAAAAGCTACCGGGTTTGTTGAGATCGGGCCATCCGGGGCAAGTAGTCAGGAAGATGACCTTGACCGCTCCTAGGGCTCGGGCGACCTCGACCGCCACCGCATCGCTATTGAGCCGGTAGGAATGGCCCTCGCCATCACAACCCACAGGGGCGAGAATCGGCACGATGTCGCGTTCGAGCAAGGCATTGAGCAGACCGACATCGATGCGTTCGATCTTGCCGGTAAACTGCTGATCCACTCCCGCGAGAATCCCCGCCGGATGCGCCACCACGGCATTGCTGACCGCTCCGCGTAAGTCGGTGGCACTGAGTCCTTCGAGCAGTTTATGAGAGACCTGACTTGAGGCCAGCAGAGCTAGTTGCAGGGTGTCGGCGTCGGTGATGCCGGTGCCATCGAGATTACTGGGGGTGAGGTGGGTCATGCTCGCGAGTCGACGGATCTGGTGGGCAGCACCATGAACCAGGGCCACCCGGATGCTCAGGCTGCGAAGCAGAGCAATGTCGAGCAAAAGGTTACGAAAATTTTCATCCTCGACGATCGCTCCATCGATGGCGATGATGAACAGCTTGTCACGAAAGCGCGGCACATAACGCAAAATCTCGCGCAGATCGGTTAACCGCATGGCCCCCCTCGCGTGCCTCGCCCCTGGGTTACCTTAGTAAGCCGCCGATACTCCGTGGCGTTGTGCTTTTGAGGCGTCTGTGGGCAAGCTCCCCTCCGGCTGTGCCCCAAGCTGCCCTGGCTCCGTAGCTGCGTGTATTCGCCCTGCACCGAGCGACTCGTCTCTTCGATCCTATCGACTAGCTTGGTTGCAGAGCAACCGCAAGCGCCTGTCGGCTCCTTAGCCTTCGCGGGCCAGCGTGTTTGCCTCGGGAGTTTCCGAGCGTGGCGAGTCGGCTTCC
>Ga0272446_1000421_pt1 | contig 66762 bp, 47 predicted proteins | sample YNPCB0061_FD_194587 | JGI IMG/M metagenome (GOLD analysis project Ga0272446, IMG submission 194587) | Hot spring microbial mat communities from Yellowstone National Park, WY, United States - YNP-CB-006-1 | ecosystem: Environmental > Aquatic > Thermal springs > Hot (42-90C) > Sediment | place...
GGCGTCGTTGTTATCGACCGTGCAGTCGGTCAGGGTCAGCTTCCCGAGGTTCCGGATCCCGCCACCGTCCCCGTCGCTCACCCCGTGGGCGAAGGTCAACTTGCTGATGTTAACGATTGCGCCCTGTGCGATGTCGAGGATGCGGAAGTTGGCCTGGGCGTTCCCGGCGCGCTGGACCGTGACCGCCCCGTTGGCACCCGCCGCCCACTTGATCTCCAGGTTCTGCGTGATCGGGTCGAGCGCGGTCTGGAGGTCGATCACGCCGTTCAGGTTCGCCGCGAGGGTGATCGTGTCGCCCCCCTGGGCCGCCTCGGCCGCCGCGATCGCCGCCCGGAGCGAACCGGCACCGGCGTTGTTCAGGTTGGTCACGTCGAAGTTCGCGGGGTTCCACCGCTCCTCCAGCGCCTCCAGGCGCAGGCGCGCGCGGACATTCTGGGGGGGTCGCGAACGTTTGAACGACACCAGCATGGCGACTCCTTGGTGTTGAGGAACTCGTGCGAGATGGGGTGACACACGAGTGTTTGAGAGGATACACGCGGCAGGTCGAGCGCGCCAAGAAGAAACCGCCGAGCTCGTTCGCTTTTCACCTGCCCTTCATGCGGGGGCGGTCGCCGTGCGCCGTCGCTGACGTTTCCGGCTCGGACGGACACCGGTTGATACCATGACCACACGGTGGTCCGATCCCCTTTCGTTTCACAACGGGTTCTCCAATGTCACCTGTCATTCTTGCCATCGACCAGGGCACCACCAGTTCGCGCGCGGTGGTCTATGAGCCGGGCACCTTCGCCGTGCTCGGCAGCGCCCAGCAGGAGATCGAGCAGCACTACCCGCGCGACGGGTGGGTCGAACACGAACCGGAGGACATCTGGTACTCGGTGGCCCGCACCGTCCGCGAGGCCCTGGACCGGGCCGGCCGCCCCGGGAAGGACGTGGCCGCCATCGGCATTACCAACCAGCGGGAAACGGTCGTGGTCTGGGAGCGCGCCACCGGCCGCCCGGTTCACCGCGCGATCGTCTGGCAAGATCGCCGCACCACCGACTTCTGCCGCGAGCACGCCGCCGATCAGCCCACGCTCACCGCCCGCACCGGTCTGGTGCTCGACCCGTACTTCTCCGGTACCAAGCTGCAGTGGCTGCTGCAAAATTCCGACGGGGTTGCCACAGCAGCGGAGCGCGGCGAGCTGGTCTGCGGCACCATCGACTCGTTCCTGATCTGGCGGCTCACCGGTGGGGCGAACCACGTCACCGACGCCACCAACGCCAGCCGCACGCTGCTGTTCAACATCCACCGAATGCAGTGGGACGACGAACTGCTCCTTTACTTCGGCGTGCCGCGGTCGCTGCTGCCCGAGGTCGAACCCAGCGCCGCCGACTTCGGCACCACCAAGGGGCTGGATTTCCTGCCCGACGGCATCCCCATCCGCGGTGTGGCCGGGGACCAGCAGGCGGCGCTCTACGGGCAAGGCTGCTTCCAGCCCGGCGAGGCGAAATGCACCTACGGCACCGGCGCGTTCTACCTGCTCCATACCGGTGACACCGCGGTGTCATCGCAGCACAAACTGCTCACCACGGTGGCGGCGATGACGGATGCGAAGCCGAAGTACGCCCTGGAAGGGGCGGTGTTCGTCGCTGGGGCCGCGGTGCAGTGGCTGCGCGACGGGCTGGGGCTGTTCCGCTCGTCGCCTGAGGTGGAACGGCTGGCGAACGAGTCGAACCCGGCCGAGTCGGTGCTGTTCGTACCGGGGTTCGTCGGCCTCGGTGCGCCGCACTGGGTGCCGGAGGCCCGCGGCGTGATCTTCGGGCTGACCCGTGGCACCACCGCCGCCGACCTGGCCCGGGCCGCGCTGGAGGGCGTCGCCTTTCAGGTGGCCGACCTCATCGACGCAGCCGAGAAGGACCAGGCGAGCGCGGCCCGTGAGACGGCTGTTCCCCCCCTCCGCGTGGACGGTGGCATGTCGGCCAACGACTACTTCCTGCGCCTGCAGGCCGACGTGCTGGGCCGGCCCGTGGTCCGGGCGGCGCAGGCGGAATCCACGGCCCTCGGGGCGGCATTCCTGGCGGCCGTGGGGGCCGGGCTAGCCGACCAGGCGAAGCTCGGCGCGCTCGTCGCCGGGGCGACCCGGTTCGAGCCGACGCTGCCGGCCGCCGACCGCCAGCGGAAACTCGCCGCCTGGCGCAAGGCGGTCCGGGCCGTCATCGCCTTTTATTCGGCCTAACTTCCGGTCATCGGAGCCGGTGTTTCCTCACCCCTGATCGTGCCTCCCACTTCTCGGACGGAGTGGGGCGGGTGGTGGTGCGTCGGTTCGGTCATGCGTGGCTCCGGTTCAACTACCCCGAGGATACCACGAAACGACCGCGGCAACACCGGCTCACCAACCGATTCCGACTCACGCCGGCCCCTGGCCGTAGAGGTGCTGGATGGGCGTCTTGTGGCCCCAGACGATCTGCTCGCGCGTCAGCCCAAAGACGGCGGCGATGGCGTCGCGCTCCTCGGGGCTGGGCGTCCATCGGCCCAGCACGATCGCCACCACGCGCTGCTCCTCGACGCCCGACAGCTCGGCGAGCTTCCGGGCGTCGATGCCGCGCTCCAGGCACAGCTCGTCCACATTTCGCGGTGCGCTCATCGGATCTCCTTGTTCAGCGTCTAACTGTCACAAGTCGGCTATTGCGATGCCAAAACGTTGCCACTACGTTACACCGCTGATGAGCCGGCGGTGATCCTCGCGGGTGATGTTCTCGCCGGTCAGCACCCCGCAGATGGGTTCCTGCAGCTTGTGCGCCTTTACGAACGCCAGCGGCACAGAGCTGGACGGCTCGATCCCCAGCCCCTGGGTTTCAAAAAGCTCCCGCCGGGCCGCGCGGATGGCGTCTTCCGGCACCAGAGCCATCTCGACCTGGAGCAACTCACACTTGGCGAATACTAGCCGGTTTGGGAACACGTTGCCCAGACGAATCAACGGCGTTGGCACCAGCATGATGCATCCCCGCGATGGCCAGGCACGTGTTATATCGGCGGAGACACTGGCGCGAAGCCGGTGAAGCCGCTAACCACTTCGCGCTATTGGCCGTATCGCCTCCGACTCTGACAATACCGGCGTGAGCTATTCACTGACTACAATCTGGTACGAACGGCAGCGGTTCCTGCCCGCGATCCTGGCCGTGGCCTTCAGTGCGGTGCTCGTGACGGTGCAGGCCGGACTGGTCATTGGTCTTTTGTCGATGATGTCTATTCCGGTGGATAAGGCGACCGCCGACGTGTGGGTGGGGTATCCCGGTGTGCGCAGCGCGGACCTGGGTCGGCCGATTCCGGCTCGCTGGGTGGTGCGCGTGGCGGCGCAGCCGGAAGTTGAGCGCACCGAGTCGGTCATCATCGGCTTCTCGCTGTGGACGCAAACCGGTATCACGGCCGGCACCACGATTTCCGAGGTGTGTACGGTCGTCGGTACTCGGCTGGATGTGGATTCGCTGGGTGCGGTCGAGGCAGTACGGACCAATCCGAACCTGCTGGCGCAGTTGTCGGTGTTCGGGTCCGTTGCGGTGGACGAGGGCGAACTGGGGCGGCTGGGCATCAACGGCGTCGGTGACAATGCCGATGTGTTGGGCTTCCGGGTGCGGGTGGTCGGGCTGGTGAAAGGCTACAAAAGTCTGGGTGGACCGTACGTGTTTTGCTCGCTGGAGACAGCCCGCGCGCTGATGCGCTATCAGCCGGACGAGGTCACGTACTTCGTGGCCCGGACCACCAACCCGGACGATGCGTGGAAGGTCGCCCGGCGATTGGAAGGGTATTCGCAACTGACGGCGTTCACCGCCGACGAGTTCTCCTTCCGCTCCCGCATGCACTGGCTGCTGACGACCAAGGCGGGAATTGCGATGGGTTTCACTGCCCTTTTGGGCCTCTTGGTGGGGGCGGTGGTGACCAGTCAGACGCTGTATGCGGCGACGGCGGCCAGTCAGCGCGAGTTCGCCACCTTGCGGGCGATGGGCATTCCCCGCTGGCGTTTGCAGCTGAGCGTGCTGGCCCAGTCATTCTGGGTTGGCTTGTTCGGAATCATCGTGGCCGTGCCGATCACGTGGCTGCTGACGACGGGAGCCAATTCGATTGGTACCGCCGTGTCGTTGCATCCCGTCATTCTGCTGGCAGCAGCGGCCATCACCATGAGCATGGCCATCGGATCCGGGCTGGCCGCGTTGCGCTCGTTCCAGAAGGTGGACCCAGCGCATAACATTCGGTGAACGGTTGCGCCGCGACCCAACGGAGAACGAGAAGGGAGCACCCATGTCCCAAGCTTCGCACCGTCGGTTGCCAGGGTTCGGGCCAATCATCGTGCTGGCGTTTCTGCTCGTCCCCTTGGTTGGGGTGGCCTGGTGGCTCAACCGCCCCCGGGGCGAGCCAACCGCCCCCGGTCCGGCCCTGAACGAATTGGATGTGGTTTGCCTCGGGCGCGTCGATGGCCTCATTCCCGTGGCTTCCCTCGAACCGGTGATGGCGGGTCGTGTTGCCGAGATCTTCGTCCAGGAGGGCGACCACGTTGCGGCGGGTCAGAAGCTGGTGCGGCTAGATGATGAATCGCACCGGTTGCGAATCGAGGAAGCCGAGGCCGGGGTCAAGGCCGCCGATCTGGAGATCGCGCTGGCCAAACAGGAACAGGACTTCTTCCCCCTGCGCAAGAAAACTCAGGAGGCCCTAGCCACCGCCGCCGTCAACCGGGCGGTCGCCGCTCGCAAGCTATATGAAGAGAAGGTCAAGTCCTCGATGTTTAACAGCATGGTCTCCGCCGTCGAACTCATCGCCGCCGAGACCGAGGCCAAGCAACTTGAACAACTTGCGGAAGTCGAAAAAGCCCGTCTCGTGGAACTGGAGAAAACCGACCCCAGCTTGCGGTTGCGGGCGGCCGAGATCAAGAAGACGACGGCCCAAATTGCCCTGCGGCAGGCGGAGAAGGCAGTTCGGGATTGTGTGCTGATGGCTCCCAGCGGGGGCACGGTCTTGCGGGTGCAAACCACGGTGGGCGAAGCGGTGATGCCCGGAGCGATGCAGGCCCCCATCATCTTCCGCCCCGAAGGCCCCCTGGTTGTTCGGGCCGAAGTGGAGCAGGAATTCCTCGGCCGGGTCAAGCCGCGGATGAAAGCAACCCTGCGCGACGATGTCCGGGTCGATTCCCCCACCTGGACCGGCCGGGTCCACAGCCTGGGTAACTGGGTGGCGCGCAAACGGAACCTGTTGATGGAACCCGGGGTGATGAACGATGTTCGGACAGTCGAATGCATCATCACTCTGGATGGCAACCCCGAAGGATTGCTTGTGGGCCAACGCATGCGGGTCTGGATCAGTCGCAGCGAGTAGTTCCCCGGTAGGCGTTTTGTGTCTGGCCCTGGCGTTTCGGGTTGAAATCCCGCCGCGTCAGTTGTTTACTCAATAGAATGAAGGCCAAAACTCAAATGGGTCGGTTGGTTGAACCTATCCCGTGGCCGGAATACAATCGACACATCGGGGATTAGCCCGAGGAACAACCAACTTGCATACGGTTTCGGGGTTCGCCCCGGCCGATTCGAAATTGAGGTCCACTCGTGCAGGTGACAGTATCCGCCCGTCATGGGCATCTCAACGACGACACCCAAAAGACACTCCAGGAGAAGGCGGAGAAGTTATTACATTACTTCGAGCGGCTCACCTCGATTCAAGTGACCGTCGATCTTCATCGCGAGCGGGAGGGCAAGGTCGCCGTGGAAATTATTGCTCATGCGGAGCATAAGCATGAATTCGTGGCGACCGACAAGGACGGCGACGTGGAACACGCGTTCAACCTGGCGGCCGACCGGATCAAGCAGCAGATCAAACATTACAAAGAAAAACTCCAGGATCACCGTCGGGATCCCTCGCACAACGGTGGAGCGACGGCGTGAACGAGTTGCTAGCGTGGCCCGGCCGTACCCGAATCGGCTCGGTACGATTGCGGAACGAGGAGAGCATGGCATGCGTTTGACCAATTTCCTCGTTCGGGATGCGATTATTCCCAACCTCAGTGCCAGCGCCGTCGGGGTTAACCCGCACGATGCGACCGCGGTGGGAGTGATCAAGCAGCAAGTCATCACCGAAATGGTGAAAGCTCTGCAAGCGGCGGGTTACTTCGGGAATGACGACGTTCAAGATATCGTCAAGGCGGTGCTGCGCCGGGAACAACTGGGTACCACCGGAATCGGTCACGGCATTGCCATTCCGCATTCGCGGCATGGGTCGGTGGATCGGTTGATCGGGACCCTGGCGATTGCACGGGAGGGGTTGCCCTTCGAAAGCCTGGATGGGGAACCCGTATATGTCTTTGTGCTGCTGGTTTCGCCGCAGGAACGCCCCGGGGATCACCTGCGGGCCCTGGAAGCGGTCGTGCGGACCATGCGGGATGAAACGTTCGTGCGCCGGTTGCGGGCCTGTGCGAACCAGGACGAAATTTGGAGTTTATTGGAATCGGCCAACCCCGGGTGGTGAGGCGGCTCAGCGCGGAGTCTCGGAGGATCCCCGCACCCCCGGAGTTCCTCAGACGAACCTGACCGAAGATGAGCGGGAGTACAATTTCCATGGCCGGCGGTGTGGGAGGAACGGGGCAATTACCACGGGACCTGGTCCCGCCATTGCCGCCGTCCAACCCGTCGGGGGTGCCGCCGCCCGCGAATGGCCCCCGTCGGCGGGTCGTTCGCGTGACCAATCCCCTGGGGTTGCACCAGCGGGCAGCCGATCACTTCCACCGGGCGGCCAGGAAGTACACTTGCGCAGTGACGCTGTGGAATGGCGACTACCGGGCCGACGGCAAGAACCTCTGGGACCTCATCGCCTTGGCGGTGCTGCCCGGAACGGAGGTGGTTCTGGAGGTTGAGGGGCCGGATGCCGATGCCGCGATCGACCCGTTGGCGGAAATCCTCGGTGCGCCCGCCGGGGAAGACTATACTATCTGACCTAGCCCGCTCCGGTAAGCCCGACCGGCCCGCGGGATTTCGACCGCAGGGCACCGGACACCCGGCGAATGGACATCCGGTACGGAACTCCTGTCTCTCCTGGTGTGGCCATCGGGCCAGCGCTTGTCCTCGATACCGAGGGCATTCGCATCACGCATCAGACCGTTCCGCCCGAGCAAGTCCCCGCGGAATTGGCCCGCCTCCGCGAGGCGCTCGACCAGGCCGCAGCTGAGGCGCGCGAGAATCGCCAACGCATCACGGCGTTGCATGGCCCAGCTGTCGGCAACATCTTCGCTCCCCACGAGTCGGCCCTCGTCGATCCCACCATCCGGGCCGAATACGAAAAACTCATCCAAACCCAGTGCTACTCGGCCGCCTATGCCGTCAGCCGCGTCATTCGGGGTTACCTAAAAAAGTTCGACGATGCCGCCCAGCGTGTCCCGGAAAATGCCCGTGCCGAGGTCCGCCGTCGTGCCGCCGAATTCGTGGATATCGAGAAGCAAATTCTCGTCCATTTGCTCGGTCAAAACTCCGAGCCGCTTCAAAAGCTGACAGAGCCGGTCATCATCCTAGCGACCGACTTGATGACATCGGATACCGCCGACTTCTCCCCCCGCACGGTTCACGCCTTCGCAACCGAAAGTGGCGGGCTGACGAGCCATACCGCCATCCTCGCCGGCGCGCTGGAGATTCCCGCCGTCGTTGGGGTCGGCCGATTCCTCCCCGATGTCTCCGGCGGCGATCTGGTCATCGTCGACGGTACGGAAGGCGTGCTCATCATCGATCCTGACGAGGCCACGCTCGCCCGCTACGAGGAAAAACGCGCCGCGGAGCGGTCCCGAGCCGATCGCTACGACTCCTTGCGGGATCGCCCCCCCGTTACCCTCGACGGAACCCGGATCAGCCTGCTGGGCAATATTGAACTGGCTCCAGAAGCCCCGCATTGCATCGACCGCGGTGCCGATGGCGTTGGGCTTTATCGAACCGAATTTCTGTATCTGAACAAGACCACGGATCCCACCGAGGCGGAGCATTACGAGGCATATCGCTCGGTCATCGAAGCGCTTGGCCCCGACCGCCCCGTCGTCATCCGCACGCTGGACCTGGGGGCCGACAAGTTCTCCAGCGTTTCCGGCACGGCGGGAGCGGAGAAAAACCCGTTTTTAGGGTTACGCAGCATCCGCCTGTGCCTGCAGAAGTTAGATCTGTTCAAGACCCAACTGCGTGCCATCCTGCGGGTCGCGGTGCTAGGTAACGTGCGGATCATGTTCCCGATGATTAGCACCGCCGACGAATTGCGGCAATGCAAGACCCTGCTCAACGAGGTCAAGGAGGATTTGGAGGATGCGAGAATCCCCTTCAAACCGGACGTTCCGGTTGGTACAATGATAGAAGTACCGTCCGCTGCCATCCTGGCCGATATCCTCGCCCGGGAAGTGGATTTCTTCTCGATCGGGACGAACGACCTGATCCAGTACACACTGGCGGCGGATCGGAACAATGAGAATGTAGCCAGCCTCTACAACCCGGCCGACCCGGCTGTGCTCCGGCTGATCAAGCAGGTTGTAGTGGCAGCCCAACGTGAACAGATTGAGGTAAATGTCTGCGGGGAAATGAGCGGGGAACCGCTGTACACCCCGTTACTGGTGGGTTTGGGGCTTCGGCAACTCAGCGCCACGCCCCGCAAGATCCCTGAGATCAAGCGGGTGATCCGACAACTCAGCGTGTCGGAGGCGGAACGAGTAGCCGACTGTGTCCTGAAAATGGAGACCGCCCGCCAAGTTGGGAATTATTTACGCGACCAATTACGCCGTATTCTCCCCGAAGCGGCCGACTGAACCGACGCGATCCCTCGACCGGTGGGGCACCAAACCCCGGTGAGCCGCGCGGTCCCTGTGTGAGGCCAACACACGGTTCGCCTCACCCAGTCGACCAGCCTGCGGGTTGAGAGCTTTTGGGAAGGTCTGAAGGAATGGAAACCGGACAACCGGATCGTTAGCCATCAAGGATCGATTGGTCCGGATGAGTTGAGCGTTCCTGTTACCCGCTTCCAGTTCTCGCTTCCCGGGAAACCGGGGCCGATGCTCGGCGAGAAATTTCGCTTCCGTTTCGCCAAAACCGGCACGCTCCGGTTGCTCTCCCACCACGACCTCATGCGGTGCCTGGAGCGCATGTTGCGTCGGGCCGACTTGCCCTTCAAATGCACCGCAGGCTTTCACCCCACCCCCCGTGTGGTTTTCGCCTTGTCGTTGCCGCTGGGCGTTGTTGGTAAAGACGAGGTGGTCGAGATTGAGTTTACCCGTCCTCTCGACGCAAGGCAGACGTTGGCGGCCCTCCAGGCCCAATCTCCCGCGGGGCTGACGTTCACCCGAGTTACCGTGGTGCCCCTCACCGCCACCGCGACTCCCCGCCGGGTGGTCTACCACTTACCACTGCCGGCCGATCGGGTTCCCGCCGTTGCCCAGCAGTGCCAACACCTTCTGGCCAGCGATCAACTCTGGGTCGATCGCCTCAAGCCCGCGCCAAAACGATTGAATATCCGACCGTACCTGCGGAAGCTCGCGGTGGTTCCGGTCCAGGTCGCCGAACAGCTGGAGCCGGTGGCGGATCCCGTCCGCCCCACGCTGGAGCTGGATTTGTGGGTCACTTCGACCGGTACGGCCCGCGCTGACGAATTGCTCAAGCTCCTTGGTGTGGCCGACCAGATCGACGCCGGTGCAGTCATTGAGCGGGTCAAAGTGGAATTACGCGACGAGGTGCCGAACCCGGATCCGGCGGATGGTCCGCCCGACGGGCCGGCGCAAACTCAACCGCTGGACCCAGCCGCGCTGGCGCGACTGGTCCAGCCCGACGAAGAACAACCCGCCGCGGCCGTGTGGGGTCTCTCCCCCGCCGGTCCGGTCGTGGAGTAGTTAAGAGTCCTTGGCCCATGGTTCACAGTCCATAGTCCATGGCCAGGACCTTCGGACCTGCCGGTGCCCCGGCCATTTGCGGGAGCACTCACTGGAGTCGGTTCGAAGGCCACAGGACTTGAGACCACGGACTATGGACCAACACACGAGACTACAATGAAAAAAGAAATGTTAATCAATGTCCTCCAACCGGAGGAGTGTCGGATTGCCATTGTCGAAGATGGCCAACTGGAGGAGCTTTACGTCGAGCGTTCCAGCCAGGAAAGCTACGTGGGCAACATCTACAAGGGCCGAATCGTCAACATTGAGCCGAGTATCCAGGCGGCCTTCGTGGACTTCGGCATCGGGCGCAACGGATTCCTTCATGTCTCCGACGTTGACCCGGCTTATTACAAGCACTTGTTGTCCAAGGAGGACCTGGCGGAGTACGAAGCGGAAATGGACCGGGAGTACGGGGTCAGCCCTCGGGGTCATGGCGGCTCGCGGGGCGAGCGGACCCGCACCGAGCGTGTGGCCCAGGTTCAACCGATGACCTCGTGGCTGCAGCCGCAGGAACCCCCCGCTGATGCGGACCAGGATGATACCAGTGACTTCGCCGCCGGGATCGACGATTACCAACACGACTCCGCAGCCGATGTCACTCCGGTTGCCGAAGAAGTGATCGAGGCTGCTGAGGTCGTTCACCCGCCAGTGGCCGAGGCCGACGAGACAGACGCCACGGCCGACGAGTTCGCTGCCGGGATCGAACCGGAACCCCCCGTCGCTACGACCCCGGTCGGGCCGCAGACCCCCCGTCCCGTATCACCGACCAAGCCGGTGACTTCAGTGGCCCCGCCCGCCGAAGACGACGACTTCGCCGCGGGAATCCTGGAACCCGAATCGGCAACGACCACGGCCGCGCCCGCCACGAATGCCCAGGCTCCGGCCGTTCCGGCTCCAGCGCACACTCCCGGCGATTGGCTGCACACCGATCCCCCCGCCGAGGCCGCGACTCCCATCATTGCTGCTCAGTCGGACGAAGCGGCCATTCCACTGGCGGAGCCGATTGAGACGGGCGAACCGCTGGAAAGCCCGGAAGCTGAGGCTGAACCGAAAATCAAGAAACCCCGGCCCCGCAAATCCAAGGCCAAAGCCGACGAACCCGCTGCGGATGCCGAGAACACGGAACCGCTTGCCGAGAGTAAAAGTAAGCCTCGCACCCGACGGCCTCGAAAGAAGGTCGAAGGGGAGGGCGACGAGGCTTCACCGGACGATAAGCCCCGCTACATGGGCGGAGCGGAACGCCGGACCACCGCGGGCGACGACGAGCCGGAGATTACTCCCTTTTTCGAAGACTCCGGCGGGTTCGATCCGGATGCCCCCAATGACCGCTTCACCACCGCGCCGGATGAATCGGAGGGCGAGGGATCCGAGAGCGCCGAGGGTTTGTCCGGGGAAGTGATGCCGGATGGCGGCACCGGCTGGGAGCCTGTCGAGGAGAACGGTGAATGGACGCAGGAAACCAGCCTCGAAGTCGATACGGCCCGTGAGGAGGCGGAATCGATCGGCGTCGGTCGCGGATTCAACGATAGCTTCGCGGACAGCCTGCCGCCCCGGCGGGATCGGGACCGAGGCCGAGGGCGGGGCCGCGACCGAAGCGATCGCGGCGGCCGTGACCGAGATCGCGGTAGCCGGATGGGGGGTGGGTTCAAGAACGGAGTCAAGAGCGGCCGCGACCGCGGATTGCCCAAGCCGCCCATTCAGGAGATCTTCAAACGGGGTCAGGAAGTGCTGGTGCAGGTGATCAAGGAAGGCATCGGAACCAAAGGGCCGACGCTATCCACCTACATCAGCATCGCCGGGCGGTATCTGGTACTCATGCCGAGCCTCAACCGGGTGGGTGTTTCGCGCAAGATCGAAGACCACGACGCTCGCCGTCGGTTACGCGAAATCATGACCACGCTGGCCCCGCCCAAGGGGGTCGGGTTTATCGTCCGCACCGCTGCCATCGACCGCGACGCCAAGGAACTGCGTAACGATCTGGTGTACCTGCTGCGGCTGTGGCAAGTGGTGGTCAAGCGCATCAAGCGCGTGTCCAGCCCGGTGGAGATTTACCGCGAGTCGGACATGATCACACGGACCATCCGCGATATCTTCACCAACGACATCGATACGATCTGGGTGGACGAGCCGAACGCGTTCGCCCATGCCAGTGAATTTCTACAGATTGTCATGCCGAAATTCGCCAGCCGCATTCGCTATTTCGAAAGCACCGAACCGCTGTTTCACAAGTACGGGATTGAGGAGGAAATCGCCAAGATCCATCAGAAACGGATTGAAATGCCCCTGGGTGGCTCGCTGGTGATTGAGCAAACCGAGGCATTGGTGGCCATCGACGTGAACAGTGGCAACTTCCGGGCGGACAACAACGCCGAGGAAACAGCGTTTCAAATGAATTTGCATGCGGCCAAGGAGATTGCCCGCCAACTGCGGCTCCGGGATCTGGGTGGGGTTATTGTCAACGATTTCATCGACATGCGGAGCGAAGTACATCGCCGCAAAGTCGAGGAGGCCTTGCGGGAAGCCCTGCGGCGGGACCGGGCCCGGACCAAGATTCTCCGGATCTCGCAGTTCGGGCTGATCGAAATGACCCGCCAGCGGATCCGGCCCAGCCTGAAGCGCAGTATCTTCGCCGATTGCCCGCACTGCCGGGGGACCGGCTTCGTCAAGACGAGCGAGAGCCTCTCGATCGATGTGATGCGATTATTGCAACTGGCCGCCCACCGGGCTCCAGCCATTGCCACGGTGCAAGTAAGCGTGCATAGTGATGTGGCCCACTACTTGTTGAATAAGCGGCGGAAGGATCTGGCGGCGATGGAGGAACGGGCCAAGATGGAAATCCAGGTGACCGGGCAAAGCGAGGTCTCCCCCGATACGTTGACGATTCGCTGTTACGATCACAACGGTAACGAGGTGCGGCTCTTACCGCCGGCTCCGATCCCGCGGCTGTCGGGGGGCCGGCACACCGGTAGTCGTGGCGACCGGGAGAGCGAGCGGCGCTACCCCCAACCACTGGACTGATGGGCCCCAGCGGCGCGGTTAGCCGATCTCCTGGATCGGCTCATCCTGGCTGGGTCGGCGAATTACGGGGCGGAGCAGGAACGAACCGGTCAATCGGTAGCCCCGAAGTTCGATTTGCCAGGTGCCCTGGATACAGCCCTCGCCATCCGGCTCACCGGCGTATTGCACGGCGTGTTTACCCAGGTATTGCTTGACCATCAGGACACGGCCGGTTTGCACGTCGTAGGCCCCCGTAAAGGTAAAGGGGCCTACGATATCCGTGCCGCTGCCGCGCACATCCCCCTGGGTGAACCGCAGTTCAAACTCTTGCATCAATTGCCGTCCGTAGCCTTCCTGCACCCAGAATCCTTCCCATCGCCCCGACGGATACATCGTGAACCTCCTGCTTGGACGTTACCTCTTCTCTGGAAGAGCGTGGATGGGGTTCGATGTTGGTGGAACAGGCTGGCACAAATGCCGGCCCGACCGCATGAAAACAGTTCAACACGATCCGGTATGACCGTGCGAGTAGACGAATCGTGATCTTGGATCGCCACGGACCGGCCACGCTCCTATGGTTCTCTTATGGCTTCGACTGATGCACGACCGTATGTGTGGATGCTGTGCGGCAGTTTCTCGTTCACGCTGATGGCGGAACTGGCGCATGTTTTAACCCGGCAGTGCGATTGGCAGACCGTCGCGGTGTTTCGAGCCGGGCTGGTGGCACTGTTCGCTCTGGTGCTGGCCAGGGTGGTGAAAGCGCAGCTGGTGTTCTGGCCGTGGCGGCTCTGGGTGCGTAGCCTGGCCGGCAGCTGCAGCATGCTGTGTACATTCTATGCCTTTGGAAAGCTGCCCGCAGCTGATGTCGTCACCCTGACCAATACGTTTCCGATCTGGGTTGCCATTCTGTCGTGGCCGCTGTACGGACAGTTGCCCGGGATCAAGCTCCTAGTGGCGATTGCCCTCGGTGTCGTGGGCGTTGTTCTGGTTGAACAACCGCACCTGGAAACGGGCAATCTGGGTGTGGTAGCAGCGCTGGCAGCGGCGGCTTTCACGGCGGTCGCGATGCTTGGGCTGCATTCGCTCGCCGGGTTGGATTCCCGGGCCATCGTGGTTCACTTTTCGGCCGTGGCAACGGTCTTTTGTGCGGCCGCGTGGCTGGTTGGCCCACGCACGCACCCTGCCGTGGCGATATTGGAACCCGCCGTGATCTGGAAACTACTGGCCATGGGAACAACCGCTCTGGTTGGCCAGTTGTTTCTGACCATTGCTTTTGCCAATGGAGCGCCGGCCCGTGTTTCGGTGGTCGGGTTAACGCAAATTGTATTTGCCCTGCTATTCGATAGTTGGCTGTTCGACCGGTCGATTAACATACTGACGCTGCTGGGGACCGTGCTGGTGATTGCCCCGACGGCGTGGTTGCTGACCCGCTCTCGGCAGCAGTCGGGGCGGGTCCGAGCCGGCCACTCCGCCGGGGCAGGTGGCTCATCCCAAAATCGGGGCGGCCCACCGATGATGCCTCAAGCCCGGCTACCGAAGTAAGCGGCGACGGCGGCAATCAGGATTCCTTCCCAGATTTCCATGGCCGTGACGCTGGGTTTATCCGACAGATTGGGCAGAATCACGAACTGGAACAGCGTTTCGAAGATCAGCAGTAGCATGGCAATCACGCCGATCCAGGCCCGCAACGTCAGGAACAGAGCGTTGTTCCGGCCGAGGATGAAGCGGGCGAACAGAGCCACTCCGAAGCCGCCCGCCAAGCAGCCGAGTAGCACAGGCCATTGGGCCATATCGTCGGGGTTGGGAGTCAGCCGGGTCGCCAGCCGATCGGGGTGCCAGAACGCGACATAAGCCACCACCGCCGCGCTGCCCCCCACGAAAATAACCCGCATCAGCCAGGGCAAGAATGCCGACGTGCGGGCTTCTTGCAACGGGTGCGAGGCGAAAGCCAGGAACACGAGGGTCAGCAGAAAGAAATGGCCGAGCGGAGCTACGAGCGTACTGCCATCGGGCTGCAGAAGCAGTATCCAGAAATACGAACAGATCAGCACGGACAGGAAGCCGCGCACCGTGCCCATGGGCAAGCCGTAGGGGTTAAATTCAACCTGTACAACAGATGTGGACATTGTGGTTCCTGCCAGACTGGGCTATAACGGCGCGGGAATCGCGGACCGTTGATGTTTGTATAAGGCAGTTCGCTGAATTGTGCAAAACCTTTCTGGCGTCCGGGAGTCGATCGGAGTCGGGTTGACGGGCAGGTGGGCTTTGCCGTAGGCTCTTCTCATGCATATGGAGGGGAATCCTGCGCGGAGTTAATCCCACAGGGTGCAGGTACGGATACCGGAGCAGGTTATGGCGGCAGAAGTTGGGGGTCGGCTGGAGACGGTTGCGCCCCGGCGGTCGCTGTTTGGGCCGGATTATGTGCGACTGATTGGCTTACTCCTCATCGCCAGCAGTATTCATGGCTGGTTGATCACCCATACCGCTGTCCCGGCCCGTGATAGCCTCGGTTATGCCCGACTGGCCCTCAACCTGGCCGATCCCAACAAAGCCCGGCCAACCGAGTCGCCCCGGCCCCGCATCGAGGTCATCCGCACGGCCGAGCAGCCCCCCGGTTACCCACTGGCCGTGTGGGTCACTATGAAAGTGCTCAAGACGGTGGGGCCGGTTCGGCATCTCCCGGACCCCGACTTGAGTCTGCTGGCCACTCAGGTTGCTAATGCAGTTGCAGCGGTGATGTTGGTGGTTCCTCTCTATCTGACGGGCCGAATTCTCTTCGGACGGAATGTCGGATTTGCCGCCGCTTTGTTATTTCAGGTTTTGCCGGTGCCGGCTCGTGTCACCAGCGATGGGCTTTCCGAGGGTGTTTTCCTAATGGTGGTTGCTGTGGCGATTCTGCTCGGTGTTCGAGCAGCTCGGCGACCGACTATTGGCGGGTTCCTGCTCTGTGGGTTGGCGACTGGGGCCAGTTACCTGGTTCGACCCGAAGGATTGCTGGTTGCGGTGGCTGTGACGCTGGTCATCGTAGTGGCTGGGGTCAAACGCCGCTGGCCACGCGATGTCGCTTTGGGTCGGCTCACGGCACTGGGTGTTGGCGTCGCTTTGGTCGGGCTGCCGTACATGGTCCTGATCGGAAAACTGACCAATAAACCCACGGGCGACCAGATCCTCAACCCGTTAGAGGATCCGCGTGGTCGCATCTGGCTTGGGCAACCCGGTGCACAAGCCCCCGTAGTGCGTGGCTCAGCGCTATTGGGGAAATGGTGGAATCCCACGATGGATAACGGTCGCTCTCGCGTGCTTTGGGCGTTCGAAGCCACCACAAGCGAAGTGACCAAGGCGTTGCACTATGTGATAGCCGCCTTGGCCGTGGTCGGATTGCTTGCTCATCGCCGCCAGTTGTTCGCCCCTGATGTCGGCCTGTGGGTGCTCGTGATTCTGAGTACCCTGAGCTTCTTGCTGATGGTCTATCTGGCAGCCCGCATTGGGTACGTCTCGGAGCGGCATACGTTGCTTTTTGTCCTGATTGCCTGCATCTTCGCCGCTGCGGCTTTGGAACCTTTGGCGGAACTCCTCAGTGAACTCCCCCTCCTCCGGGGGGTCCTCTCGACGCACGTGATGGCCGTCGGAATCTTGGTGGTGCTAGTAGCTGGGACGTTGCCCTCCACACTCAAGACCCTGCACCCCCAACGAGAGGGCCACAAACACGCGGGCCGCTGGCTTGCTGGACACTTGCAGGATAGCGACTGGTTGGTCGATCCATTGACTTGGGCGGAGTGGTATGCCGGTCGCACGCTTTACCGAACCGTCGAATACACCGGGCAACCGCGGGTGACGTGGGTCATCGTCGAGGAAGGTAAGACCAGCCCGCACTCCCGGTTGCCGCAGTGGGAACACGCACTGGAACTCATCAGCAAGGGTGAAAAAGTTTATCAGTGGCCCGAGGATGCTACAGCCGACCAACCGCGGGTGTGTGTCTACCGGATCTCCCACCCGTCCCCAGGACCGCGGCCCCGAGGCCCAAAGCCGGACTAACGCCCGCCGCGGCACATCACTCGGGGCATTCGCCCATTGCGATCAGTTATGACCCGTATCCCGATCCGAGCCACGACTTGGCCCATCAATTAGTTCATCAACCGAATCAGGTCCGTCACGCTCTTGAGTTTCTCCAGTTCCCAGCAGCGGGCGAGGATCTCCGTGGCTTTGGCCGGGCCGTAACGGGGTTCGGCCATGCGGCGGAACTTGGCTTCCACCTCGGCATCCGTCATGGGATTGCCGGCGTGTCCCCGGGGGAATTCGACTTCCACTGACAGTTTCTCGCCACTGGCCAGAGTCACGGTGATCCGGTTGGGAATACCGCGCGGGTAGCGGCTATCCAGGGTGGTATCGTGGTTTACCTTGACGAGACTGGTGAAGCGGACGAGGTCCGGGGCGGTAAACCGGGCCGGTTCGAAGGTCGCGAGTGTTACATCGCCGTCGTACAGCGCCGCGGCTGTGCAGTAAGGCAAGCTGTGATCGGCAGTCTCGCGCGTCTTGGGGGCCCAGGCCTCGAGGTACTTGCCAATGATGTTGTAACTGGCCTCAAAGGTGTCGATGGTGATGGCTGTGATACGGGAGACATCGCCGCCAAGTTTGCCTCGCAACTGGATAGCTGCATCAATAGCGCTTTGCGAGTGATACTCCGCCGGCCAAAACTTGATGTAGGTCTTGTTAATCATGAAGCCGTCGCTATTGCCGGACTCGCCGCCGAACGGGGCCGGGTCGAACGGCTGGCGGGTGACCAGCTTGAAGAAGCCCAGATCGCCCTCGAAGATCGGAGCCGGCCCGGTCAAGCCTTCCCCGGCGAGAATCGCGGCGAACACGCCGTTACGAGCGGCGTTGGCAAAAGCACACCCTTTCCACTCGCTCAGCTCGCCGGACCGCGTTTGCCGTAATGCCACATTGCATACCCCGGCGATGCCAATTGTGTGCTTCAACTTCGGCACGTCCAGCTTCATTAAGCGCCCGGCAGCAACAGCCGACGAAATGGCTCCGTAGGTCACGTGATCGATGCCGTGCTGGCGCAGGCTAGCGGCGTCGCAGAAACGGCATTGAATCTCATAGGCTAGCACCGCAGCGGTGATCAATTCCGGTCCGCTGGCCCCAACCGCCTCACCGACCGCTAGCACCGCAGCCAGGTTGTCGCTGGGGTGCGCCGGTTCCTTGCTCAAGTAGGTGTCGTTGAAGTCGAGGTAGCGGATGAGCAAGCCATTGACAAAGGTGGCCCACTCGACACTCGACTGCCCGCCGCCCAGCAGTGAGGCACCCGGAGTACTGCTCACCCGCCCCGCGCACTGGCGGGCGATGTGTGCGGCCTCCGCCGGCATGGCACCGATGGCCGTGGCGAACGAGTCGATGAACCGCCGCTTGGTTTCATGAACCGCTTCGGGTGTCAGTTGGTCGAATGTCAGACCGGCGGCGTAGCGGGCCAGTCGATCGGCGAGAGTATGTGCTGCCATGATCCCATCCTGCGAGGAAACGAATCCGGAGATTTGTTGTAGCAATCCGTTTCGATTAGGGACGGCGGATCTCCCACTCGCCCGGCTTGCCCATTTTCTCATCCAGTCCAGGCCAGCAATCCTTCACCGGTGTGGTGCAAACTTCCTGGCCGGTATAGCCGATATTACTGGAGCTGACCGCGCTGTGAGGGGGGGAGACTATGCCGGCACCACTCGATCGCCTCGTTGATGCGCTGAATCAAACAGGCCTGACCCGCTTTTTCCGCCGGCTGTTCGACGACTATCCCGACCTCTTGATGAAAGATCAGACCGTCGAAGCAATCGGGCCGGACCGTCTGTTCAAGATGCAAGGCCGCTGGGTGCGGAACTTTGGTTCCGATAGCTTTCTGGGTCTGGATCAGCACCCCGCCGTGCAAGCGGCCCTCGAGCGGGGGGTTCGTGAATGGGGCACGCATAATGGCACTTCGCGAGCATTCTCCAGCGTTGCTCCGCAACTTGAAGCCGAAGCCAAAGTCGCTGCGTGGTTGGGAACCGAAGCGGCGCTGATTTATCCCTCGGTGACGCTGGCCAATTTGGGGGCGTTACCGGGGTTAGTCACACGCCACGATGTGATTGTGGCGGATCAGTTCGCCCACAACTCGATTGATGAAGGGCTCAAACTCGCCAAGGCTCGTGGGGTCCGTACCGCCAAGTTTGCGCATAACGATCCCGATGATCTGCGACGCTGCTTGCGGCAGCTACGGCCGTATCGACATGCCATCATTGCCGTGGATGGCGTCTACAGCATGAGTGGTCGGTTTCCTCCTCTTGCCGAGTTCCAGCAGATTGCCCATGCGGCCGATGCGGTTTTGTACGTGGACGATGCCCACGGAACTGGTGTGCTGGGAACCCAGGGGCGCGGCACGGTCCACGATGCTCTGGGCAGTTACGACAATACCTTGACCATCGGGTCTCTTTCCAAAGCCGTCTCCTGCCTTGGAGGCTTCGTTGCGGGTAGTCAGGCTGTCATCGACTTGCTCAAGCTCCGGTCCAATCCGCTCATCTTCGGCGGGCCGGTCCCACCGCCGTATCTGGTAGCGATCTGTGCGGCAATCGAGATCTTGACCTCACCGGACTATACGCAACTACGTTCGGTACTGGATGCCAACGTCCAACGACTGGTGACCGGCGCGACCCAACTGGGGCTGACAGTCTTGGGTGGGCTGGTCCCGATCGTTTCGGTGCTGGTCGGACCGGAAGAACTGACTCTCCAAGCCGGACGATTCCTGTTCGATCACGGGTACTATGTGCAGTCGGTGGTATTTCCCGCTGTGGGGCATGGGGCCGGCGTTTTGCGGATTCAAGTGAACGCCAATCATCCACCCGAGGCGATCGACGGTTTGCTCGTGGCACTGCAGGAACTCACCAAACACCTGCCCCTTCCTCGTGCCGAGCAGCAATTGCCTTGGGGCCAGCAGCGAACACCCCAGCCGCATGCCATTCCGGCATAGGAGTTTCTCCGCATCATGGCTTGGTGCATCCTCATCCTGGCGGGGCTTTTCGAATGTGGCTTTACCACCTGTCTGAAGCTTTCGGACGGATTGACCCGGATTGGATGGTCGGTCGCCTTCGTGCTGCTGTCGATCGTGAGCTTTGGCTTGCTGACACTCGCTGCCCAGAAAATCTCCCTAGGTACCGCCTATGCGGTGTGGACCGGGATCGGAGCCTTCGGCACCGCGTTAGTCGGAATTATTTGGTTCAAGGACCCGGCGACCCTGTGGCGTGTGATCTTCCTGTGTGGCCTGATTGTTTGTCTGATCGGTCTGAAGCTTGTTTCCCCGGAAACAACTGAATAAACGTGAAGGCGGGGCAAGCTGTTCGGCTTGCCCCGCCTTCACATCATACCGCGCTCGAATCAGATTTTACTCGCTCGTGGTGATTTTCGTGGTGTTGAGATTGGCTGGTGCGTCGTCCGGGGTGATACCCTTGAGCAAGTGACCGGTGCGGGGACTGCGGTAAATCGTGTAGTCGGTTCCATAGAGCGATTGGTCGATGGGGTGAATGTATATGCCCAGATTACCCCACTTGCTTTCAACGAGGACTGGCTGTCCCGCGGCAACATAGCGAACAATCCCCGTGTGAGAGATGTTACCGTTCTCGCGGTACACGACCAAATCCCCAGGCCGCGGCTCCGGAATTTCCTGGTAATCGTTCTCCTTCAGGATAACCGCGACGTCGCTCCCGCCGAGCTGGAAGCGGCCGCCGGTGAATACCCAACCATGGCAGTTGGCGTAATCATTGGCCGGGCCGCGCCGAATGATGTAGTCCGCCAAGTTATTTCGCGACAGGATCAGGTATTCCGCTTCGGTCAGGATCGACTCATCGCGGGGAGCAATCGGTTCTTTGAGCACGATGGGCGTTCCCCGGTCCGTTTGAACCTTGACCCGCTCCGTGGTTGTGGTTTCAACCTGTCCTTGGAGGAGTTCCAGTTCGTTGATTACCTGAGCGGTGGCTTCTTCGTCGGCTCGTTCAAAGATGATCACCGAACCGATGGCAATTCCCAGCCCGGTCACGGTCAGCAGCCCATAGCGGACCATCGGCCGGCTTACCACGGTCATCACCCGTGCCATGCCCTGGACCACCGGTTGCCAACTCACCAATCCAAGCAACAGCAGAGTAACCACTGACAGTTTGGCGGCACCCAGGACAGCACCGGGTTGATCGATCGCCCAGGCGGCGGCTATCCCCGTACCCAGGGCCAGTAGTGTGGCGGGCAGCCGCACTGCAAATCCTTGTCGCAGCAGCAGCAGGTTAACCAAACCCGCCAGAAACAATCCCAACCCCGCGCAGATGGTGGGAAAGAACTGGTTGAAGTGTTCTTCGATCATGGTCAGGTGCTCCTCACTGAGCAAATATCAACCGCCCCGACGTTACTTACATAACACTTCGATCGTTAGGAGCAGGTGAGTCACAGATGAGAAAACCCTCATCAATCATCACGGAACTGTGAAAGCCTGATGAGGATTAAGTCGCCGGTTTAGGCGAGGAGCGGGTTTTCAGGCGGGGCGAAGGAGCCACGGGGAATTCGGGGGCGTGGGGCAGTGTGGCCAGCACTTTCTCCGCGATCTGCCGGCCGGCCGATCGCACGGCGGCTAACGACTCGGCGCGAGCTGCCACCCGCGCGGCTTCGTCGCCAACCGACTGCAGAACCACTTGAGCGATTGCCTGGCCGGTGACTCGCGCTTGTGTTTGGAGGTCCCGTTGCTGCTGCTGCTCGGTGCGATTTTTCGCCGCCGCAAGCACCTCGGGATCGGTGATTGCGAACGAATCGAGGAAGCGGCGGACATTCTCATCGCCGGATGACACCGACCGGCCGCCGGCGATGATGCGATACGCTCGTGTTTCGGCGATGACCAGTCGCAAAACATACGTTCCACCGTTAGCCGCGGTGAACTCCACCTCCCGGGCAGCAAAGCCAGAAACGGTCAGGGCCTCGTCGCGCACGATTCGGCGCAGGGTTCCGTTCGCTTCGAGGAACTTGACCTGCGCGGCGAGGAACACCTCGTCGGGCAGTCGCCGGCCGGGCGGAGCCACTCGTTGGTAACTCACGGCGTAAACTTCATCGCGGCCCCGCATCCGGGCTCCGATAACTTGTGTCTCCGCATCGGCCTTGATGCCGGGTGCCGAGATGCCGGGTTGTGGTTCGGCGGGGAACTCAACCGCAAAGCCCCCGGGGCCGGACTCATGCGCTTGCCATTTGTGGCCGGGCATGACCAGGACGATGCCCAGGCAACAGACAGACAATCCACAGGTACCCAGCCCGGCGAGCAGAACGAGCCAGAACAGCAGGCCGCGGGATTTCCGACCAACCGGCTGGGTCTGGCCTTCGGATTCGTACACCGATTGTGGAGGGGTGGTGACCTGAACCGCCACCGGGCGGGTTTCCTCCGCTGGGCGGGCACTGACACGGGGAAACTCGTCGGAGCGTGGACGGATTCCGGTCGTTGAATCGACCTCCGGGACCCGGAGCATGCTCATGCAGCCCCCGCAGCGGACCAATCGGCCGCCGGTCTCGTGGGCCACCCGCAGCATGCTGCCACAGACCGGACAGGTGAATTCAATCGCCATAACCCGCCTCAATCTCGTGCTCGAGTCGTTCTGCACGACATCCTATGCGGCGTTAGCCAATTTTAGAGGGTTGCCCGGCAACATTGTGGCCGCCTCCGGGCCGTGGCCGGCGTTGTGGGCCCAGTGACCTCCCGTTGCGTCGAAGCCAACAAGCGGGGTATGTTGAACGTTGTAGATACGACAGGACTGACAAACACGAGGGCTGAGCATGCGTTCGCGCAACTCCAGTGTGATCCTTCTGGTCATGCTATTGGGCATGGCAGCGAGCACGGCGACCCCGGCAGGTGGCCAGACCAAAGATGCCCCCAAAGTTGAACCCAAGGGAATGCCCCCGGAGAAGGGGTCGCTCAGTACCGAGTCGCGATGGCCGATGAGCATTAATGGTAAGGACATCCATAGCTGGCTAGCCGATGCGACGACCAACCCGGATCCAGCGATCCGGGAATTCGCACTCAAAACATTGCCGAACTTCGGTCCGGCGGCCCAGAAAGTCTGTTCCAGCAAGCTGCTGGCTCGCATGAAACTGCCGAATGAAGGTGGTGAGCGTGACCCGGGGGTTCGCATCACTTTGTTCAACGTCGCGGCCACCATCGGCTTCGACAACAGCAAGGACGAACAGGAAGCCATTCGCATCCTGGGGCAGACTGCCAACACGGGGTTGCGAGGTGGACTCGCTCGATTGCATGCCATTCAGACCTTAGGGCTGATTGGGCCCAAGGCAGAAGGAGCTGTCTCGTTCCTCGTGGGTCCACCGTGTGAAGATCCGGCCTACGAGACCCGGCGATCGGTCGCCAGTACCCTGGGCCGCATCGGCTTCAACGAGAAGACCGGACCCAATCATGAGGCCTTACGGGCACTGTCGGGTACCCTTGCCCGGGACGAAAGCGCTGCCGTCCGCATGGAGGCCCTGCAGTCCCTGGTGCTCCTCGGGCCACCCTGGCAGGGAACCCGTCAAGCAGGGGGCCCAATACCCCCCATCGACACCAAGACCGCTGCCATTGTCGCCAACAACATGCGCACCCGGCTGGGCATTGGGAAACGAACACCGTTGGAAACCGACAAACAATTGGAAATCTGGTGCCGGGTGGTGCTGATGCGATTCGATCCCACCGAAATCGGTCCCACCCATCTGGACGCCATCGCTAAGCACCTCGAATCCAACGACCTGGGCCCCAGACTCCATGCTCTCCAAGGCATTGGCATCCTGGGCGAGGCCGGTGCCCGGAAAATCGACGACGTCCTCAAGCTGGTTGAGCTTGACGACAGTGTGAAAAGCCTGGAGGACTTCCATCCGCTCGTTTTCACCACGGCACTCAACACGCTGGCGGCCATGGGGGTCCAGGCCAAGCCGGCCATTCCGGTTCTCGAAAAAGCTGAGAAGAAGCTCGATCAGCTCAAGCAGTTGAAACTGTCCCAGGCTGATTTCAAAAAACAATTTCTGGCACTTAAGCCGGAAGACCAGAAACTGGTCCTGGAGAACATGCAAGAGGAGCTACTCAAGAAGCAGGTAAGCCTGACGATCAAGTGGATCAACGACTCCAAGCCCGGGATGCCCGGCGGAGATCGGTCAGAGCCACCGAAAACCGATCCGCCGAAGAAGTGACGTGAAACGAGCCGCGGGGCGGTGATGGGCCATTCGATTCATGCCACGCGGCTGATGATGCACTTCAGATACCCGGTCTCGCGGCAGGTTACGGCGACGGGATGATCGGCCGACGGACCACGCCGGTCCAGGAACTGGACATCCCGCTTGCTATCGATGGCAACCTGGGCGATCAGGTCTTCCAGCTCGGTCTGAGAAATCAACCCCGTACAGCAACAGGAAACAAGAAGGCCGTCGCGATCGAGTAACTTCAGAGCCAGTTGATGGAGACGGCGATAGCCCCGCAGGGCCTCGGGTACCGCAGCGCGGTTGCGGGCGAACTTGGGCGGATCGAGGATGACCACGTCGAAGCGCTGGCCGGCGGCGACCAACTCGGCGAGGTGGTGGAACACATCGGCCGCCGTGAAGGTGATGTTGGTCAGTCCGTTGGCAGCGGCATTGCGGCGGGCTAGCTCCAGGGCGGGCACGGAAGCGTCTACGCCCAGCACGGCGGCAGCTCCGGCTCGGGCAGCGTGCAATCCGAAGCCGCCGCTGTAGCAGAAGGCATCGAGCACCCGCTTGCCGACACATAGCCGCGCTACCGCCAGGCGGTTCTCGCGTTGATCCAGGTAGTAACCGGTCTTCTGCCCCTCGGCGAGGTTCACCAGTACGCGAAGCCCGTTCTCGCTGATCGTCAAGTCGGGGGGCGGTGGTTCACCCCAGAGCGGCCCATCGTGCAGTTCGATACCTTCCAGCTTGCCGATGCCACGCTCGGTCCGCAGGTAAATGCCACGGGGGGCGAGCCGTTCCCGGAGCAACTCTGCAATCCAATCGCGCCGCTTGGCGAGCCCTAGCGCCGTAAACTGAACGGCAAGCCAGTCGCCGTAGCGATCCACGACCAGGCCGGACAGCAAGTCGGATTCGCTGAACACGATGCGGTAACCGGCGTCCGACGTGGCCAGCTTCAGGACATCGTGCCGCAGACGCAGCGCCTGATCGAGCCGCGCGGCAAAAAAGGCCCGATCCAGCACTACGCCAGGATCCCAGCTGTAGAGCCGCACCTGGATCTTGGACTGGCTGTTGAACAGGCCACGGGCCACGAAGTTGTCGGCACTGGAAACCAACTCGACTTCATCGCCGTCGGCCACCGAGCCCGCAATGCGGTCGATGGCTCCGGCGAACACCCAGGGGTGCCGGCTAAAGAACGGCTGGGCTCGCTTGGGCTTGAGGATGACTTTCGCAGTAGACATGCTGCTGTTGTATGACCCGGCCCGCGGATGCTGATGCGAGAGCGAGTTCGTCTCATGCAATCGTTGCAGAATTGGTTCACGCACTATGTGACCGGGCCGGAGTTCCTGCCCGCTTACCCGTATTATGCTGCTGTCCTCGCCCGCTTCCAAGCGGTGGAGGACCCTGGCATTCCGATCATGGCCGTGTCGTTGCATGGATCGCACATCTGGTTGCACGTCAACGCGGACTACTTCACCAAACCTGCCCACTTACCCTTCATCAAGGGCGTCTTGTTGCACGAGGTGCACCATGTGGTCTTGGGTCACCTGAGCGATCCGATCTACGTGAATCCGACCGAGCCGGATCTGATGGAACTGGCGATGGAAGTCTCCGCTAATGAGTACATCCGTGAACCGCTTCCGGGCGATCCGCCGGTGTGGACACGCTTCAAGCAGTTCGGCCTGGCTGCCGGCCAAAGTACCTGGGAACGCTATGACTTGCTCGTGAAGGCTCGGCGCAGCGGCGCGACGATTCCCGTACCGGTGCGCTGGGTGGATTCCCATTTAGCGCGTGGGGTCGGTCGATGGTCCGTTGTCGGTGGTAAACCGGATCAGGACAGCTACATTCGCGTGAAGCGGTTGGTTTCAGAAGCGGTGTCCCAAGAACAGCGCAACCGAACGCGGGCCGACTGTACCAATAGGCCCGGCGGATCGCTGGCTGGTCGCGATCCGGGTCACTTCATCGAGGAATTGGATGAAGAGCAGGTGGCGGTATCGGTACCGCGGCTGAACTGGCGGACCGCGCTGCAGCTGTTCGCCACTCCGCACAAGCGCGCGTTCACCACCTACACCCGGCCCAACCGCCGATTCCCAGGCCGCCTAGGCGAGGTTCCCGGGCGCATCCGTCGCCCCGATACAACAAACCCACGGCGACTGCTGGTCGTGGTCGATACGTCGGCTAGTATGTCAACCCGGGAGTTGAACGAGATTGCCGGTGAACTGCGCCGGCTGAATCGGCTGGCCCGTTTCACAGTCGCCGAATGCGATTCTGTTGTACATCGGGTCTATCCCTTTGCCGGGTCGTTCGTGGAGGCAGCCGGCCGTGGCGGGACCGACCTGCGGCCCGTATTTGAGCCGGAATTCCTCGCTCAGTACCGGCCCGACGGCGTCGTGTACTTTACCGACGGAGAAGGCCCGTACCCGCTCCAGCCGCCGGGTGTGCCGACGCTGTGGGTACTGACAAAAGACTGGCCGTTCCGCTGCCCGTGGGGACAACAGGCATTACTGCGAAGCCGCGGTTGACCAGGCGATCGGTGGGCTTCGCGAAGTGAGGAAATCATCATGTCACGCAATCCGTCCGTGCTGATTACCGGGGCGTCGGGGGAAATCGGCCACGGACTGATTCGCCGACTGGCCCGCTCGGCCTCCGTGCGGCCCGTTATCACACTGGATCTCAACCCTCAGTCTGCGGAGTTGGCACCGCTGGTTCGCCAGCAGTTCGTCGGCTCGATTTTGGACGTGCAGTTACTGGAGCGAATCCTCGCCGAATACGAGGTGGAGGAGATTTACCACCTGGCAGCGTTACTCTCCACCCGGAGCGAGTTCAGTCCCGCCCTGGCGCACAAGGTGAACGTGGAAGGCACACTGAACCTACTGGAATTTGCCCAGAAGCAGGGCGAATCGCATGGGCGGCCCGTGCGGTTTTTCTACCCGTCGAGTATCGCGGCTTATGGGTTGCCCGATCTCGTCACGAAAGCAGCGGCTGGTCGAGTGAAAGAAGACGATTTCAACTTTCCCACCACCATGTACGGTGCGAACAAACTCTACTGCGAGCACCTCGGCCGGTACTACGCTCGGCACTACAAGCAATTGGCAGCGGAGACGCTGAGCGGGAAAATTGACTTCCGCTGTGTCCGCTTTCCGGGGCTGATTTCCGCCGAGACCGTGCCCAGTGGGGGGACCAGCGACTATGCTCCGGAAATGATCCATGCGGCCGCCGTCGGTAAACCGTACGACTGTTTCGTCCGACCGGACACGCGGATCCCGTTCATGGCCATGCCCGACGCGGTGGAGGTCATTTGCCGGTTGATGGCCGCCCCCCGGGAGGGGTTATCGCGTATGGTCTACAACGTCGGTGCGTTTGCTCCCACCGCTGAGCAAATCCGTGCGGAGGTTCTGGCCGCCTTTCCCTGCGCCGAATTGCGCACGGTCGTGGATAAGAAACGGCAAGGGATCGTCGATACCTGGCCGGCCGATGTGGACGATTCCGCGGCCCGCCGTGACTGGGGTCACAACCCACAGTACGACTTCAAGACCGCGTTCGGCGATTACCTGATCCCGCGCATTTGCAAGCGGTACACTTAATGGCACCTTTCGTTGGTTCCGGAAGCCGTGGCAGGCAAAATTGCTTGTCCAGCCCGACCATAGCGAATTCCCGTCGGCCGGCGGCGTCAGGACACCAGCGGCTCGACGGTTCTGGAGCGATCACTTCGACGGGTTGGGATTGGGTAGCACCGCAATGGCACCTGTTTCGGTGATGAAAATCAAGTTGCCGGTGCGATTGTCCTGAAACACCTCGATGCCGAACTTCCGGGCATTTTCGAACTCCTTGACGCCTCCCTTGCGGGCCTTGAGAGCCATGGCGCTTTTCCAGGTCACACCCCGCGCTTCGGGAATGAACCCCCCCGGATTGGGGACTGCGGCCACGTGCCCGGTTTCCGTGATGTAAAACAGGGTGTTGGCATTGGGATCCTCGAAGACCTCAACCCCAATCTTCTTGGTTTTTTCGGTAAAATTTTCCTCGGCGGCTCCTCGCACCCGTAAGACCAGACCATAGGCCGTCTTGGGGGGAGCGATCTTCTTAGGATCGGGGGCAGTCGGTGGAGCCTTGGCCGTAGAAATGCTGCCGACTTCAGTAATGTAAATCAAACCGCCGGTGTTCTCGTCCTTGAAGATTTCCAGACCAAACTTCCGGGCGTTATCAAAGTTGCTCTGATCCGGGGCCCGGACACGCGGTTCCAGGGCATGGTGCCACTTCGGGCCGCGATCGGTGACCAGTTCGGCCGTGATTGGTGCAAACGCGATGTTGCCGTTTTCGCTGACATACAGCAGGCGATTCGAACCCAGATCGCGGAACATCTCAACGCCAAACCGCTTGGTCTTTTGAGTAAATTCCAGTTCACCGGCTTTGCGGGTGGCCAGATCATGCGCCGTGAGCCACTTGCACGTTTTATCTGATCCCACCGGACCGGCCGGTACTACGCTGATCGCCCCCACTTCGCTAATCGCAATGATCGATTTCGTCGGCTCGTCCTTGAAGACCTCGACGCCAATCTTGTTGGCCTTGACCCAGTCGCTTTCTCCTCCCGGCCGAACTTTCAGGTCGTGCCCATATAGAAACTGAGGGGCCGCCGGCTTGGTCTCCTTGGGCGGTTGCTTGTCCTGGGCAGCTATGCGGGGCAACCCGCCCAGCAAAGCGACGAATCCCAGCATCAGGATACTCAGCCCGCCCACAATTCGGTTCCGCATGGTCATCCCCAAGTGGTGTGCTCCGATCGACTGATCGGATCGGCAACTAGTGCGACGAGTTAGAACGATTCTGCTAACAGCATAGTGCGGAATTGAGGCAGCGGCCGCAACGAGTGGCCGCCCGAAGGAACGGGAATCAATTTGCTGTTCTTAGCTCCTAAGCAGTAGCCCGAGGAGTTGAATCGGGAATTCATTTGAATCAATTCGCTTGACGGGGCGAAGTCGACGGGTTATAGCCCCGCCGCTTTCTCACACACTCTCGACGCGCGGGCTCACGGCCCCGGTTGGTGCGCGCCCCGGATTGCTAGGCAATCACTGGGTTCGCACTGATCGGATGCCAGGCAGGGCGTCCGGCCATGGCATCGGGGGATGCCGGCCGGGGGCCAGGGTGCGGGCTTCGCACGGGAAGCAAGGAGGCCATGTGTTCCACGCAAGCAAGTGGGGCTGGAAGCGGCTCGCGGCCAACCTGCTGCTGATCCCGGTCTTGACCGGGGGATCGGCCGCCGTCGCCCACGCTCAGTTGAAAACCGGATCGGCTCAGTCGAGTCCGGCACCGGCTACCCGGACAACGACCGCTCGTACACCGGGGGCCGCGATGCCCACCACGGGGGATCCCAAGCAGCTACTCAAGGAAGGTCGCAAGGCGCTGGCCGCCGGTCAGTTCGACCGGGCGCAAGACCTGGCTCGTGCTGCCGAGGCCAATAACCCGAGCGGTAAGTGGGGGTTGTTTGACGATACCCCCAATGCGTTGCTCAAGGATATCCAGGCGGCGGTCGTCAAGTCGCAGAAAGAGCAATCCAAGCAACTGGTTGCGCAGGCCAAAGCTCTGTTTGCCAAACCGGCCGCCAACGAGGCCGAGCGAGCCGCCAACCTCGACCAGGCTTTGCAACTGGCCCAGCGGGCCGATCAGCTTCATGGTCCCTACTCGGCCTGGGACTTCGGTGATCGGGCCGACAAGCTCTACAAGGAAATTCAGACGGCCCGGTCCCGGATTCGGACTGTGCCGACCACAACCGCTACGACTCTGCCCAGCGGCGGCAACGGCTCGGGCCAGCCCAGCTCCGCATTACAGCCGGCCAGCGGTACCACTCCAGCGGCCACCAGCACGGCCATCAAGCCGCCGCCCGGAGCCAACGACAATCGCAAGGCGACGGCGATCAAGCTGATGACCGAGGGGAAGAAACTGGCCGATCAGGGCAACTTCGCCGCCGCTCGGGCCAAGTATATCGAAGCCGACCGCCTCGGGGCTCAGTTCGATTCCCGTGATTACACTCCGGGCTTCGCCTTGCAGGAATTGAACGCGCGTGGTCAGGGAGCGATCGACAAGCTCTTGGCCGAAGCCCGCAGCCAAATGGGTAAGAAAGATTACCCCCGGGCGGAGGCAGCCCTCAACGCGGCGTCGGAAATCGCTGGGGCACTGGGCTTGTTCCCCCGACCCGTGGAGGAAGCCAAGGCCCAGCTCCGCATGGCTTCGGGTGGCAAGTTTGGGGCCACTGCCACTCCGGGTATCGTGGCGATCGGCAACGACACTCTCGTTCCCGTTGATGCAGGTACCCAACCGGTAAACCCGACTAGCTCGACGGGGCCAGTAATGCCTGCCTTCCCGCCGGGCATGGCGACCGTGGGTGGTCCCATTGCGCCGGCACAGCCGCCGACCCCACCCACCGGAACCGCTACCGGGCGGCAATTGCTGGACCAGGCTCGCATCGAGTTTAGCAAGGGCGACTTCGAAATGGCCGAAAAGCTCGCCCAGCAGGCGCATAACCTCGGCGGTGTGCAGGAAGAGGCCCGCGGGCTGCTCAATACGATCGACGCGGAACGACTAAAGCTCAAGACGATGAGCGCTGAGCGGTCCTTCGCAGCCGCCAAGTCTGCATTTGAGAATCGCGACTACAATCATGCTCTCAATGTTCTGCTGTTAATTGACCCCAACTTGCTCTCGGCCGAAGACAAGATCAAGCGATCCGAACTGCTCACGGCCTGCAAGGCGGAACTGGATAAGGGCTCCACACCGGTTGCCACCACGGGTGGTATGCAGTCGACTCTGCCCGGTCTGCCCATGGGTGGGAGCACGGAACAACCGCTCGCACCGGGGCTGACTCCGCCGGGCAGCGCCCAAGTGGGTACCAATCCGCAATCGCCGGGTGGTGCTGATAACCTGAACAATCAGGTGCAAGCACTCAAACAGGTGCAAGTCCAGAAACTCCGTTCCGAGGGGCTGAAGATCCAGGCCGATGCCCAGGCTGCCTTCGGCCGCGGCGAAACCGACCTCGCGATCCAGATGCTTGTTGATTACTCCAACCGGGTGAGTGCGTCGGGTTTGGAGCCATCCAGCATTGCTATGTTGCTGCGGCCAATCGACAGCCGCCTCGAAATGTTTCGGGTCATGAAAGCCCAGATGGATGGCATTGCCCGGGTGACTAACGAGGCTCGCGATGCCCGGGCGATGATTACCGGCCGGGGCGCAGCCGAGGAGCAACGTAAGGCGGAACTGACCGCTTTGGTCCGCAAGTACCATGATCTGGTCAAGCAAAGCAAGTACGCCGAGGCCGAGAAGGTGGCCATGCAGGCCAAGCAGCTCGACCCGGACGATCCGGCGATCAGCGCGCTGGCCCACATGGCCAAGATCAACAAGCGCGTCAAGGAGCAGGAGCAGCTCAAAGACGCCAAGGAGCGGCTGGTCTACCAGGGTCTGACTGACGCCGAGCAACCTGGCCCGTTGGTCAGTGTCGATGATCCAGTGTACGTGAAGCTGGAAGCAATGCGGCGGGCTCAGCGACGTGGTTCGCTCGATAACGCCTTCATTCGCACTCGCACGCCGGCTGAGTTCGAGATCGAGTTGAAGCTCGACAAGCCCATCTCGATCGAGTTCAATCAGACGCCGCTCGACCAGGCCGTCGAGAATATCAAAGAGCTGACCAAACTGCCGCTGGTCATCGACTACGCCACGCTGGATGCCGAGGGCATCAGCGCCGTCAAGCCGGTTACCGTCAAGCCAGGGTCCGCCGTCTCGACGCGGAACATCCTGAGCTTCACACTGGAACAGGCCGGCTTGAGCTATGTCATCGAGAACGAGCTGGTAAAGGTTACTTCGACCAGAAAGGCGAAGGGCCGGCTGTACACCAAAGTGTTCTCAGTGGCCGACCTGGTGACCCCGATCCCCAACTTCGCTCTGCCCGACTATGCCAACTTTGAGAAAATGTTGAACAAGTCGGCGCTCAACAGCGGTAACGTCCACATCCAGGGGCTGACCGGTGGCGGCCCGACGCCGGTGAACCCCGTTGGTGGGCTGGGGGGTGGTACGCAAGCATCACTGCCGGCTGCCACGACGCAGGGATTGACCCCCGGTATTTCCGGTGGACTGCCATTTGGTCCGGGAGGCCGGCTGGAAACCAATCAGTGGACCACACCCAACCCGCTGGGAGCCTCGGCGAGCCTGGCCGGTGAGCGGAACACCAAGCACGAGCAGCTCATCAAGCTCATCACCGGTATGGTCAAGCCGTATTCCTGGGATGGCATGGGTGGGCCCGGGCGTATCGAGTATTACGACATCGGCAGTGCGCTGGTGGTCAACCAGGTCGCCGACGTGATTCAGGAAGTGGCTGATTTGCTCGAAGCGTTGCGGCGGCTGCAAGACCTGGCCATCGCCGTCGAACTCCGAATCGTGTCGCTATCAGAAACCTGGTACGAACGTATGGGCGTGGACTTCTCGATGAACATCAAGACCGATACCAGCAAGTTCGAGCCAGCCTTGACGACTGGTACCTTCCGCCCCGTGCCGTACATCAATGACATCAATGTCAAGGGGGTAACGGTCGGGCTGACGCCGGCGGGTACCTTCACCGGCGACCTGGACGTGCCGATCCGGCCCAACAACTTCAACCGGGCGATCCCGCCGTTCGGCGGCTATCCGAACACCCCCGGCGACAACGGTGGTGTGGCACTGGGTCTGGCCTTCCTCAACGACATCCAGGTCTACATGTTCATGGAAGCCGCCCAGGGCGACCGCCGGGTGAATGTCATGCAGGCTCCCAAGCTGACCCTCTTCAACGGTCAAACATCCACCATGACCGTGGCCGACACCCAGTTCTTTGTGACCAGCGTGACGGTGGTGTCGGTGAATGGCCAGCTCGTGTTCATCCCGAACAACACGCCGCTGCCCGGCACACCGGATACGAACTTCGCCATCACCATCCAGGGGGTCGTGTCCGCCGACCGCCGCTTCGTCCGGCTGAACCTGCCCGTAACGATGGCGGCCCAGTCCGGTGCCGTGGTTCCGTTGTTCCCGATCACCACCTTCGTCACCCCGGTGTTTGAGGGTGGTAGCCAGGGCCAGCCGATCCCGTTCACCCAGTTCCTGCAACAGCCGTCGTTCACCACGCTCAACATCAACACGACGGTGGTTTGCCCAGACGGCGGTACGGTACTCCTGGGTGGGTTGAAGACGCTGTCGGAAGGCCGCAACGAGTTCGGCCCCCCGTTCCTGAGCAAGATCCCGTACCTGAATCGGCTGTTCAAGAACGTGGGTATCGGCCGGGAAACCCGCCACATCATGATCATGGTCACGCCGCGGATCATCATCAACTCGGAGGAAGAGATCTTCCAGACCGAGGGTCGTCCGCCTACCATCCAGCCATGATCCGGTGAGTTCGAAGTAACGCGAAGGCCCACCGGGCTACCCCGGTGGGCCTTTGGCATTCGGGGTGATCGTTGCTCACACGCTTACGCAGCGGCCGGTCTTCACCGACTCGCATTCGCGGTGACAGAGCACGAGCGCATCGCGGGCCAGTTGACCTCGCAGCAGGTCGGGTTCTCGACCCGTCTTTACCCCCTCCACTGCCGTTTGCAACTCATCGGTAAAGGCACTGAGAGCATCGCCGCCGCCGGCCAGAGCTGGTTGGGTTGTCTTGCCATCAGCGGTCAACACAGTCAGCGGTATCCCACCCGAGTCGTAAATCAGGGTTGCCCGCTCCAGGTAGATTTCGAAGCCGTGGACGAATGGCCGGCCGCTCATGCAGATGGCCCCGCTGGAACACGTCACCGCCGGACCGCCGGGACCATACAGATACGACGTGGTCAGGTACGTCACGGCCTCGCCTTCCATCGTGCCGACCGCGAAAACCTGCTGCGGAACACCACACACCAGCCCGATGAAGTGCGTGTCGTGGATATGCAGGTCGACGGCTGGCCCACCGGTCTTCGCCGCATCGGCAATGTCCGCTGACCAGTCCGGCTTGGCGATCACGCGCTTCAAGTGAGCCGCCCGGAGGTTGCCATACTGCCCACCGCGGATGGCCTCGGCGGCGTAGCGGAACTCCGGGAAAAACGGCAAGACGTGGGCCACCATGAGCAACTTACCCGCCTTGGTCGCAGCCGCCACCATGGCGTCGGCGTCGGCGGGTGTCAGTGCGATGGCCTTCTCGACCAGGACATGCTTACCCGCTTGCAGCGCCTGAATGGCGATCGGCGCGTGCTGATCGGTCACGGTGCAGATATCGATCAGGTCGATGTCCGGATCGGCGAGTAAGTCGGCGACGGCGGAGTACTTCTTGACTCCGCTGAGATCAACCAGGCCAGGCTCCGGGCCGAAATTCCCGCGGGTGGCTCGCCAGTCGCCAGCGAGCTTAACGGGGTCGCGGCTACACACGGCCGCGACTCGGGCGCCCCGCAGGTTCTGGGACGCCAGGTAGTGAATCCGGCCCATGAAGCCGATGCCAACGATGCCGATGCGAACCATGGACAGTGCCTCCGGGAGTGTGGTGTGCGTTGTTATCGAATACCACGGTCTCCGAAGCAAGGCACCGCATCGCGAAACGAGCAGGCTGCGGTCCGGATGCGAACCGGACTCGGGTTACACCGCGACCAGGCGGCCGCGGAGCTGTTCGCGGTTCGGCGGCGCGCATGATCACTTGGCCTCGACGCAGTACAACCGGCTGTGACTGCGCAAAAACAGTTGCTTGCCCACGGGCACCGGGGAGGCGTCGATGGGATCGTCGAGCTTGTTGATGGCCAGCACCTCCGTCGTGCCGCCGGCCTTGAGCACCACAGTTGTGCCCGATCGGTCCGTGAAATAGATCCGACCCGCCGCCGCAGCGGGTGACGCGTAGAAACTCCGGACCTGGGGCAGCCGCTCCCGATCGAGGAGCGGTTGACCAGTCTTCGCATTCAAAACGGTAAGCAAGTTATCGTTGAGGGCCGTGAAATAGAGCTGATCACCCACCAGCGCCGCCGACGGAACGTAGGGCGTACCGCTGCCGTGCCGCCAGTTTACGGTGGGATTGTTACCCAGATCCCCCATGGAACTCAGCGGGATCGACAAGGCGACGTTGCCCTTGTAGCCACTCATACAAATCACCGCATCGCCGAAGGGAATCGGTGAGGGAATCGGATTGACCGTCATCCCGCCGCAGGCCCAGATCAACTTGCCGGTTTTCAGGTCGTAACTGCGAATCCGCACGTTGCCATTGACGATAACCTGCGTTTGGCCTTTGTGCTCGACGACAAGCGGTGTGTTCCAGCTCGTCTTCTCGTCGTGGCGGGCCACCCAGCGGTCCTTGCCGGTTGCCGCATCAAGGCAATACAGCGCCGAGTCGGCTTCCTGGTCGTAGTTGATCAGTAACGAATCGCCAGCAATCACGGGTGTGACCGCTTCCCCCCAGCCCAGACGAGTGTGCAACGGACCCAGGTCGCGGCTCCATTTCCGATTGCCATCGAAGTCGTAACAATAGGTGCCAAACGAACCGAACGAGACATAAAGGTACTGGCCGTCGGTGGTTGGGGAGCCGGCGGCGTAGGAGTGGGTTTCGTGATGGCCTTCGTGAGGCACTCGCTCAGCAGCGAGCCTCTCCCACAGGAGCTTGCCGGTGTGGCGGTCGTAGCACAGCACAAGGAACTTGTAAAAATGCCGAGGAGGGTCGGTCTTCACCACAAACCGCGGATTGGGCCGGGGTAACTCGGCCTCCGAGGCGACCCGATCGGTTTTCACCGCAGTGAGAACAAAAACCCGGTTGCCCCACACAATGGGCGTCGCGCTTCCTTTACCGGGAAGCTCAACCTTCCACTTAATGTTCGTATGGGCGTCCCACTTTAACGGCGGGTCGGCTGTGGGCGACGTACCGGTGGCGTGCGGCCCCCGCCAGTGATGCCAGTTGACCAACTTCTCGGTTTCGAAGTCAGCGGCGGTGAGCCAGCCCATCGGAACCACGAGCAGCGTGAGGGGAAGAATCGTTCGCAGCATGAGCCGGCTCCGCGTACAGGATTAGCGTGTGGTCCTGGACGATCTTACCCGTACCGTGGGTGATCTACCAGAACCTCGGCGTGCCGATTGGACCTCGCCGTGGCGATGGACCCGTGGGGCGTTTCCCGGTTGGAAAACCAAACGATCAGACGGCGTCAATTAAAACGGCAGCAGTTACGTTAAGTAGCGTGTTTGTGAGAATGTTGTTGCCCGATCGCATTTCTCCTGCACAATACCAATAGTTGATGATAGGCGGCAGTGACCTGACCGGGTAGTGGGTGGATGGTTTGAGCCTAGCACTGCGGCTGAATGTCGTTTGTGTGTCCCGTTCCGTCGGAGCGGGCCGGGATGGTGGGGATTCCGACGAATGCGGTGCGGTAGCGTCTGTTGACTGGTTCCCTTTTCTTTCGAGTATGTATCATGCTTTGCCGAGTTGTGTTTGCAACGGTGCTTCTGGTCGGTTGTATCACGCTGGCTCCGGCGACGGACTGGCCTCAATGGCGTGGCCCGAACCGCGACGGCATTTCGCCGGAAACCGGTCTATTGCAGCACTGGCCCAAAGATGGCCCCAAAATTCGTTGGAAGCGCACCGACATCGGCGGCGGGTTCTCCACGCCCGTGGTTGTCGGCGGCCGAGTGTACCTGCAAACCAACCAGGATATCGATCCGATGGCATCGAATCCGGATGCGACGGAGTACGCCCTGTGTCTGGATGAGAAAACCGGCCAGGACATCTGGAAGACTCCCATTGGCAAGGTCGGGTCCAACCGCGGGTTGAACTACAACGGCACCCGTTCCACCCCGACCGTGGATGGCGACCGGCTGTATTGCCTGTCGTCGGCTGGGCAACTGGTCTGTCTGACCACCGATGGTAAGCTGAAATGGCAAATCGACTTCATCAAGGATCTGGGCGGTCGGATTGGTGGCGAGAAGGCCGGCTGGTCGTACTCCGAGTCGGTTCTGGTCGATGGGGATCTGGTGATCTGCACCCCTGGCGGCGAGACGGCGACGGTGGCCGCCCTGAACAAGAATACTGGCGCGGTGGTCTGGAAATGCGCGGTGCCTGGTGGCGATGCGGCGGAGTATTCCTCGATCATGGTCACGCAGGCCGGCGGCGTGAAGCAGTACGTCACATTCCTGCGCAAGGGGTTGGTCGGAATCGATGCCAAGACCGGGAAGTTCCTGTGGCAATACACCAAGGTGGTGGACCCCGGTGCGAACATCATGACGCCCAATGTCTACCGCGATCGTATCTTCGTCTCGGCCAGCCGCGGCGGCGGGGCGGTCATCGAGTTGAAAAACGACAATGGTCAGATCGTCGTCAACGAAATCTTCTTCAACAAATCGCTGGGGGCCAGTATCGGTTCAGCACTCCTCCTCGATGGTTATCTCTATGGAGCCACCAATCAGGGGCTGTTCTGTGCCGACTTTGCGACCGGTAAGGAGCAGTGGCTGGAGAAGTCGATCGGCAACGCGAGCCTGTGCTACGCCGACGGCCGGATCTACGCGCGCTCATTCTCCGGGGATCTCTTCCTGGTGGAGCCGAACCCCAAGGAGTACATCGAGCACGGACGAGTGAAGCAACCCAACCGATCCAAGATCTCTGCTTGGCCCCACCCCGTGGTCGCCAACGGCGGGCTGTACGTGCGGGATATGAATACGCTGGTCTGTTTCGACGTGAGGAAGTAGCAGTGATAGGGGGTGTGAACTTCGCGCCTGAGTGCCAGCGAATAGTCGGTGCTCAGCCTGAGATAATGAAGCATTCAGGGGCAGGTGCTTCATTCAGTCGAGTGTGCGTTAATGACCCGGTGTGCGCGCCCAGCGTGCCATTTGGGCTTGACCCGCTGCGAACCGAACGAGTAATCTGCTCCTGCTTAACCGGAATCCACCTCAAAATGCCAGGAAAACAGCCTGGTTTTCCGGTTATTTTACCCAACCGTTACAAACGAAATAATTTTTGGAATTGGCATATGTTTCGCTAATTCTCTCAACGTTGTGATTCAACCCAAGTTCTCAAACCCTCACTCCGACATGCGTGTCGGTGCTGAGAAGAAAAAACTTGAGAAAAAAATGAGTTGAGTCCGAAAGATTGGTGTCTTGTGCCCGTAGAATAAGTAGCTGGAGAAAGGACAGCCGCAGGTCGAGCCTTACTCTTCCTCGCGGCCTCATCCAGGAGGGACATCTCAATGCTTGTACTCACCCGACGTGCTGGCGAATCCATTATCATCGGGAATGGCATCAAACTAACCGTTGTGAATATTGGTCCCGGACGTGTGAAGCTGGGAATAGAAGCCCCACCCACGGTGCGGATCGACCGTGAAGAGATTCACACGCGTATTCTGCAGGAGCAAGCTGCCGATGTGCTAGCGGCGGTTTCGGAGGGAGCAATCCATCGCAGCGAACAGAACACGACCATCGTTTCAGGTTCCGATACGAATGTCCTGCCCAGCCACGTTGTTGAATCGACGGAGACACCATCCATTCGGACCGTCGCCCGCTCGCGTCTGCCCCGCAAGCCCCGGTGACTTCGGGAGCGTGCATCGACCACCGGCCACATCAGAACCCCTGGTTCACCCGACTGACCCCTCGTAACCGACACCGAGCCAGGGAATGATGTGGCAGGATTGTCAGGGACTTCAAACCGAAATCGCTCTCCGCAACCGCTGTCATCAGCCGTCTAATGGCCGGTTGGGGTCAGACAATTGACACGGCATTGAACGCAGCGGTGAACTGGTCCCAGGTAATGGTCACGTGACTTCCATGCGGGTTGTACAAGTTCACGTACCAGTTTGAACCCTAGGAGTACACCGCCAGGACCGTGTACCAGTGCCAGTCCGGGAGCCCGATGGCAGCAGCGGTTGTATTCTCACTCGGGATGAAGGCCATTACCGCCTGACCCGCGAACACCCCGCTGATGATAGCGTCCCGGTTCGTCGGGGAAATGTCCTGGTAGTCTCGGTTGAGATACAGTTGAGGTTCGAGGTACGCTCCGCCACTGCCGGGGTTGTCCAGGTCGCGGCCGGCCTGTTGCAAAATGGCCCGGTTGTATAACGTGACCCACGACTCAGCCCAACCCGAACCGTCCTGTTCAGATGTGACCGGGTCGCCTCCTCGTGGTGTCCCGTCGAACCGGACATACTGACACATCTGACCCATTCTGTCCGGCCGCAGCCACTGGATTTTATAAAGACCGTGGCCCAGGTACTCGATGCGGCTGAGCAGGTCGTTATCGATCCTGCGGGTGGCAACTGCCAGGCCCGAGAGTACCCAGCAGTTCGGCGCGGACCCTTGAACGATGTCGGTATAGTAAGCCCCGTTCACCGCGATCACATAAGCGTTGAAGTCTTTCCCGTTCCCGCCGTCGGCGAACTCACCGGCCGATCCGGCATCGAGGAAATCGTCGCCACCGCCGCCATAGAGGGTGTCGGTTCCGGCTTCTCCGTACAGCTTATCGTTCCCGTCGTCGCCATAGAGCGTATCGTTGCCAGTCCATCCGTAAAGGATGTCGTGCCCCCCTTGGCCGGCGAGTTTGTCGTTCCCGGCTCCACCGCACAGCGTGTCGTTGCCTGGCGCAATGTTGGTGTGGTCATCCCCGTACAGTTCATCGTCGCCGTCGTGCCCGTCCAGGTAGTCGGAGTCACTCCCGCCAACGAGTAAGTCGTTCTCAGTTCCACCGTAGAGCTTGTCCGCCCCCGCTTGGCCAAACAGCTTGTCCCTGCCGCTGTCCCCGTACAGGTCGTCGTCCCCGTTGCCGCCGACGAGAAGATCGTCGTTCTCCTGTCCGGCCAGTTTGTCGGACCCCTCACCGCCGTACAGGTTGTCGTTGCCAATACCGCCATACAGTTCGTCATTATCCCCGAGACCTTCGAGGGTGTCGTTGCCGGTCCACCCGATGAGCATGTCACGGCCCGCGCCACCGATGAGCCAGTCGTCTCCAGCGCCTCCGAAGATCGTGGACGGAAGCCAGGTGTTGTTGCGAACTGTGTCGTTACCACCGCCGGCGTTGACCTCCAAACTTTTGACGTTGTTAATCCAATACCTCCCGTCATACCAAAAGGCGGGTAGCGATGCCTCAAGGCCCCCGTTGACCCGCACCTGGATCGTCGAAAGGTGAGTACCCGACGGGTGCTGTACCCAATCGATCTGAATCTGGTCGCCGCCCTCGGTGCCAGTGACAGACAGCAGGCCGGTGGTGGGATTGAAGCTGGTCGCCAGCACCTCACGAGTCTCCAGCACCTCCGCCTGCAGACGGATAGGAGCCAGGTTGCGAATCGGGGTTGTTGCCTTCGAGGCGAACAGCTTACGCAGCCAGGTCTTCATAACTGAATCCTCGCTTTGGATTTCAGATGCCGAGATCGGTTGGCTGCGGCGTCCTCAGCTGACAGGGCATCTGAATTGCGTTGAGTGAGAGAGTCCGCTGGTGGTACGTGATCCTGTGTGCCGCTATCTTGTGTCCGGCCAGCCGCCGGCCCAGTCCACTGCCTGGGCAGAATTTTTCCCAATCGGCAGCTGGTGGAAAATTTCGTGTGGACAACATCGGCTACCACCCGGTTATGCTGCTATGGGACTCGCCATGACCACACCGAAACTGGATCTGGAAGACCTGATTGCCCGTGCCCGCGGGGGTGACCAGACTGCCTTGGCTACTCTGTTCGCGGCACACCGCGGTCGTCTGCGGCAGATGGTTGCCTTGCGTCTGGATCGGCGTCTGCAAGGCTGATTGGATCCGTCCGATGTGCTGCAGGAGGCGTATCTGGACCTGTCCCGCCGGTTGTCGGATTATGCCGCCGATCCCAAGCTACCATTTTTCTTGTGGTTGCGGTTGCTCACAGGACAGAAACTGACCGACCTGCACCGTCAGCACCTGGGGGCCAAAATGCGGGACGCCGGGCAAGAGGTGTCGCTCTACCGCGGACCGCTGCCGCAAGCGTCGAGCGTGTCGCTGGCCGCCCAGCTTCTCGGCCGGCTCACATCCGCCAGCCAGGCGGCCGTCCGGGCGGAGACGCAATTGAAGGTGCAAGACGCCCTGAACACGATGGACCCGATTGACCGCGAGGTGCTGACCCTTCGCCATTTTGAACAGCTGAGCAACGACGAGACTGCGCTGGTCCTTGGTCTGTCCAAGACGGCGGCCAGCAACCGCTACATCCGGGCATTGAAGCGGCTCAAGGATGCTCTTGGCGGCCAATCCTAACGGAGAGGTTACCCGACCAAAGGCAAGCCCATGTCCCAGACTGGTTCTGAACGCAACCCACTCGACATCCTGGCCGAGGAGTTCGTCGAGCGATACCGCCGAGGGGAACGGCCGGCCCTGACCGAGTACACCGATCGTTTTCCCGACCTGGCCGACGCCATCCGTGACCTGTTCCCGGCCCTGGTGATGATGGAACAGGTCCTTCCCGCCACAACGGATGGGTTGGAAGCCGAGACACCGCCCCTCGATCGGCCCAACCGGATTGGTGATTTTCGGATCCTCCGCGAGGTTGGCCGTGGCGGGATGGGGATTGTCTACGAAGCCGAGCAGGAGTCGCTTGGCCGACATGTCGCGCTGAAGGTGCTCCCGTCCCACTCACTACTCGATCCGAAGCGACTGCTCCGGTTCCAGCGGGAGGCCCGGGCGGCGGCCAAACTCCACCACACCAACATCGTGCCGGTATTCGGCGTCGGCGAAGCGGACGGCCTGCACTACTACGTGATGCAATTCATTCGCGGCCTGGGCCTTGATCAGGTGTTCCAGGAATTGCACGCACTCCGGGGGAAACAATCGTCGTCCACAGTCACCCAGACTCGCTCGATCGGCGAGGCCGCCCGATCGCTCCTGACTGGGCGGTTTGAAGTTCCGCCCGATGCCACCCCGGCAACGGACCCAACCCCACCCATTGGAACCGCCCGGCCGGAGAGCGTCGCCCTTCCCGGTCAGGATGAGGGTCCACCTTCCGGGACCGGCTGGGCCTACTGGCGAAGCATCGCTCGGGTCGGCGTCCAGGTGGCCGACGCTCTAGCCTATGCTCACTCTCAGGGCGTGTTGCACCGGGACATTAAGCCGTCCAATCTCCTGCTGGATCACCAAGGAACGGTGTGGGTGACCGATTTCGGGCTGGCCAAGGCTGCCGGCACCGAGGATCTGACCCACACAGGTGATATTCTCGGCACCCTACGCTACATGGCTCCCGAGCGGTTCGATGGCCGGTCCGATGCTCGGGCTGATGTGTACGCTTTAGGGGTTACCTTGTACGAACTGGTGACCCTCCAGCCGGCGTTCGAGAGGACGGATCGTGGGCGGCTGATCCGAGACGTGATGGCGTGCAATCCTCCACGGCCGCGGAAGCTCAACTCGGCCATCCCATTGGATCTGGAAACAATCATCCTCAAGGCGATGGCTCGGGATCCGGCTACTCGGTATCTGACCGCCACGGACATGGTCGACGACCTGCGACAATTCATTGCCGATCGGCCGATCAAGGCCCGGCCGGCTGGTCCGGTTGAGCGGTTCTGGCGGTGGGCACGGCGGAACCCGGCTGTGGCTGGGCTGACGACTACAGTGGCCGTGCTTCTGCTGCTGATTGCCGCCGTGTCGTCGGCGTCGGCCTGGTATCTAGGGGTAACCCTCCGGCAGTCCGAGGCGAACCGTGGAGAAGCGGACCGGGCGAACCAGGCGCTCGAAACCCAACTTGCCATGACCGAAGAGGCCCGGCAGGCGCTCGGGCGGCAACTCGCCGAGACGGAGAACGCCCGTCGGCAAGTACGGTTCGAGCTGGGGCAGTCGCTCACTTTCCAGGCAGCAGCCGAGCAACGGTCCGGCTCGCCGGGCCAACGGCTTAACAGCTTGGAACTGCTTCGACGGGCCGCCGCCGAGTTCCGTGATCACCCGGATGGTGCCAATCACCTCCCGACTCTTCGTCGCCACGTTCTGACAGCTCTCAGCTTGACCGATATTCGCTCCGTCTGGGAGCGGGAAGCTCCAAACCTCATGAGCCTGGCCTTCTGTTCTGACCTCGAGCGGTATGCCGTCGCTGAGCATCCGAACGGCGAGGTGGTTGTTCGTGCTGCCTCTGGGCAGGAAATTTGCCGTATCACCGCTCCTCCGATCGGGCATTGGCATACCCATTGCTTTTTCCAAACGGGTGGCGATCACCTCCTGGTGAACTACCTAGTGGGGTCGGGGCAAGACGTCTTCCATGTTTGGCACCTCGGTCGCCGCGAACGGGTTCTGACGTGTGACCGCGGTAATTGGGGATTCGCTTTTCACCCCAACGGCCGCTGGCTTGTCTATCGCCCAACTGGGACTGACTGTGTCGTGTGGGATCTGGAAACTAGCCGTGAAATCCGGCGGTTTCCCGTCGGGACGACCAAACTCATGATGGCGATCGACCCGGCCGGGCGACGGTTGGCGGCTGGTGAGCGCGGTAGCAACCAATTCGCGATCTACGACCTGGAAACCGGCCGGGAACTTTCCCGTTGGAACGTCCCGTTCACCGATGCCGGAGTTGTACCTGTCTGGAGCTCTGACGGATGCCTCCTCGCGGTGCCCTCCGGAAACCGAGTGTTTATTCGGGATATTGAACAGGGCGTGACCACCTCGGTGCTGCATGGCCATACGAACCTAGTCCTGCACGCCCAATTCACCAAGGACGGGCTGCTAACCACCGCAAGCTGGGACAACACCACCCGTGTCTGGGACGCCGCTTCCGGTCGGCAACTGCTCATGCTGCCGGGCAACGGCTTTCAACTTTCTGCTGATAATCGCCTTGGCTACCACAACGGTACCCGGGTTGGAGTCTGGGAACTGATTTACGGTCCTGAATGCCGGGTTCTTCATCCCGGGGTGATTGGGAACTTGCGAGACAAGCCCGGTGATGTGATCGCCTCCGATTTCAGCGCAGACGGATCCTGGGTGGCGATTGCGTCGTGGGCCGGGGTGTGGGTGTATGAGGCAGCTACCGGCCGCAAGGTCGCTCACTTGCCAACCACGCGCTGCCAGACGGTCCGGTTCCACCCGACGGCCGGCCTCTTGATCGGTTGCCAGGCTGGTTACTACCGGTGGCCATTTAAGGTCGAATCTGAGGGGCCACGGTTTGGCCAGCCGGAGCCATTTTTGTTTGTACCCGGAGGCTGGGAAGAAATGCAGATGGCGCGCATCCCCGGCCGGTCTGATATCGTTGTCATCGACCCCAATCAGAACCGCGCCTTGATCGTGGATCCGGGAGCAAAGTATGCAGCCTGGCGACCCCTCGACGCGTTGGTCGGTCGCATGCGGCCAGTGATATCGATCACGGTTAGCCCCGATGGCCGGTGGGTAGCGACCGGGGGCTGGAAGACCGGGCACATCGTGCTCTGGGATCTGGCGGGGTATCGCGTGGGGAAGCATCTCCCGATAGCCCCGGGCTGGAACGAAGTAAGCGGCATGGCCCAATTCAGTCCAGACGGGCAATGGTTGACCATTGCTGTATGGGCACAGGAACGGCTCGAGTACCGCCAGTGGCGAGTCGGCACATGGGAGCCGGGGCCGGTCCTATCCGCCGCACAATCCACCTTAATGCGGGCCGTGGTTTATTCCTCCGATGGATGGATGCTCGCCCGGGCAATCTCAGACACCGAGGTCGTTATCGAGGATACCCGCTCCGGCCGGGAAATCACCCGCTTTGTCAGCCTGAACCCAGACAAACCCATCCCGCTTGCATTCAGCCCCGATGGTAGCCGGCTGGTCGTCGCCACCGCCGATGGGACGGCGAAGCTGTGGGACCTGCATCTGGCCCGGGAACGGCTGAAGGAAGTCGGCTTCGATTGCGACTTTCCAGTTCGATCCCGGCCCGATCTGTCGCCCGCCAAAGTGCCCTTGCTCTCCCATGAGTACCGCCTGCCGACCCTGCAAGAAGCTTTCCGTCGGGATGAAACGATGCTGGCTGTACGACTGGCGTTCACCCCGCTCGATGCCGATGCCCACTACCTGGACGGGTTGCGAAATCTGCGGTCAGCCGGCGACGATAGCACCAAGACCAACCGGGCGGCCACTGCATTCGATCGGGCCATCGTCCTCGGGTTGCGTGAGCCGGATTTGTTCTACCAGCGGGGGTTGTTGCACCAAACCGCGGGCCAGTGGACCGAGGCCCGTGACTGCTTCAGCCGATGCTTAGAGGTGAACCCTCGGCACGACGACGCGCTTTTCCATCGGGGCTACGCCCGTAGCCGTCTCGGTGAGTTGGAAGCTGCCGAGTCGGATCTGACAGCCGCTCTGCAGATTAGTCTGGCTCGCCCCCCGATCTGGATTGCCCGGTCCGATGTCCGCTATGCCCGGGGGAACTTCACCGGAGCCTTGGCCGACGGTGAAGAGGGCTACTCCCGTAACCCGTGGGACATGGAGCGCGCCGTTTACCTGGGGTTAATTTACCTGACTGCACCACTGGCCTATCGGAACCTGGAGCGAGCCGACGAAATTGCCCGGCGGGTGATCCAGCAGGTCCCACGGTTCTCTGGCGGCCATCTCCTCCAGGGGGCAATCGCCGCCAGACGAGGGGACTGGCGAGCTGCGCTAGCTGGGATTGAACGCGGTCTTGAATTAAGGGGTGGGCAAATGTCGCCGTACTACGCCTTCTTCCTGTCAATCTGCCATCATCAACTGGGAAACGCTGTCCAGGCGCGGAATTACTTCGAACAGGGATCGAAACTGCTGAGGGATCAGTCGAAAAGCCTGACCTCGCGCGAACAAGCCGAGATCGCAACCCTGCAGCAGGAAGCGATCGGGTTAATCGGTGCGGGTGACCGGGAACCAAAGCCACCTTCCCCTTGATCCGATTGTCCCAACGGGGGAACGCATCCCTTCAGCCTTCTAGTGTTCCTCAGGCAGCACGGCGAATTTCCGTTTGCCACCTCTCCCGGTCGAGATGTGGAGCGAACGGGCGACGGCCGCAAAGGATTCGCCCCAGCCGATAGCGGAAGCGGCGACCCAGCCCCAACGGTTCCCGGGCATATTGGCTTAGCAAGGTCCGATAGCGAGCCACTTGGGCATCAGTCGGTGCTGCTGCCTTTTCACGGAAGGCAGCGGCCCAGACGTTCAATGGGCGACGATCCGGGCCATGCCAGCCCAGAACGCGCGTGGGGTAGTTCTCCAACAGCGAATCGAACGCTTCGGGGGTGAACCGCCAATAGTCGTGTGGGTAAGCGTGAACGTGAAAGTAGAACGGAGTGGAGACCAGTAACACCCCATCGGGACGCAAAACCCGAAAGACCTCGTCGAAGCCCCGCCAGAATCGCTGGACATGCTCGAAGACGCTGAACGCCAGTACGGTGCCAACGGAGTTGCTTGGCAACGGCAAATTCTCGACGTTGGCGACCAGATCGACACCGGGACCGGGACGAAAGTCCGTCCCGGTGTAGGGCCTTCCGGGGAATAAACCCCGCAGGTTAATCAGGTCTTCTTGCCCCGCGACCTGGTAGGATCCAATTTCCAGCACCGGATCGGGCAGGTCGAACGATTCGACCATGGCCCGGGCAACTCCGCGGAGGAACTGGTTCATGAGGCATCCCGGGATACGAATACGTTACAAATGGTGGTATCGGCTGGCGGAGATGCCCGGTTGAGTCATCGTTGAGGATTTGTTGGATTGGGGGAAATTGAGGGCTTGTAATGACCACGCGAGGTGCCAGCCCGCTCGGGTTCACCATGGGCTATGGTGGCCGCTATCCAAGCGAGTTCATCCAGCTACTGGTCCGTCATGGTGTCCAGACCGTCGTTGATGTGCGATTGCGGCCCGACAAAGCAGCAATGGGAGCTTACGCGAAGGCCAAGGACAGCAACAAGGGCATCGCCGGGCTACTGGCGCGGGCGGGAATCGGTTATGTCTCGCTGCCCGAACTGGGCAACCTATTCCTGGACTACGACGACTGGCCCACCCGCTACGAGCAGTTCCTTGCCGCAGCGGGGTCATTTCTGTTCGACCGGCTCAGTGGGATACCCGGACCCATCTGCCTGCTGTGCGCCGAGAAGCGAATCGCCGATTGCCACCGCCGACACATTGCCCAGTACCTGCAGCGAACTCGCGGCTGGACGTTCACGCACATCGAGTAAGTACGTGCTGGCTGCCTGACGATTCCGATGCAGCCGGGATGACCACGCTCCGCCTCAGTTGCTGGGGGAACAGGAAACCTCAGGGACTGGAGTAGCTAGGCGTCTAGCCGCTGTTGCTTCTGGTTTGCCGAGTACCACTCTAAGGCTTGCTTCATCCCATCTTCGAAGAGTACGCGGGGTGCATACCCCAACTTGGTTCGTGCCTTGGCGATTGAGAAATCGAGATTCAAGCCAGCGAATTTGAGCTGGGCTTGCGTGATGCGTGGCGGGTACGGTTTGTTCTTCTTCCGGAAAACGCTTTCTCGCCAGTTGGCCATCATTCGAGCGAGCCAAACTGGTACCGGTGGGAAGCCGCGGGGTCGCTTCAACCCCAAGCCTTCGGCTACCGTCTCAAAGAACTTCCGCTTGCTCACGAACTCACCGTCGGTGATGTTGAACACTTCTCCTACTGCAGCCGGATTGTCGATCGCTAGTAGAACCGCATCCACCAGGTTACCCACAAAAGTGGTGTTCAGCGCATACCGGCCGCGGGCAATGTAAATCACGCTGCGTTCCTTGAGCCGATCCACCAGCCTCGGCAGCATGGTCCGGTCGCGGGGACCATAGACAAATCCGGGCCGCAGGATCGTCACGGGCACATGCTGCTTGCGATGGTACTGCAACGCCAGCCGTTCCGCCTCCACTTTTGATTGCGTGTAGCCGTCGATGTGCTTCTCCGGCAGCGGTTCGGTTTCATCGGTGGCGTAATGGTGGCGAGCTTCGTACACTCCCAGCGTGCTGATATGCACAAAGCGGTGCAAGGGCTTGCCCAAGAGCGCGTCGAAGAGTGCCCGCAGGCCCTCGACGTTGACCTTGCGATACTCATCTACCGGTCCCCAATCGCCGACCTTCGCAGCGCAATGGACAACCACGTCCACGCCGTTCACAGCAGTCTGCAGGGCGTCGGTATCGGTCAGATCACCGCGGACGATTTCAACGCCCAGTTGCTCAAGGAATTTAGTGTCGGCCCCCGATCGGGCCAAGGCGCGAACCCGATCGCCTCGACGGGTCAGTACCTCGGCAACGTGGGATCCAACGAACCCGGTGGCCCCGGTAACCAATACGGTGTGCGGCATGGTAAGTCCGGCGAAAAAAAGAATCAGCGGATGTTGTGCAGGGAATGTGTCGCGAAGGCAAGATTGGTGTTTGAGGCGAATTGCGACGTTCGATCAATGTGTGGTCCAATTGGCTATACTTTCGGCAATCAATGCTGCGATCTTGACACGAATTCCGACCGACCGTATGGCTCTGCCACTTACGCCGTGCTACCACAACGAGTTGATCAGGGGACTGGGGGATTGTCTGATGACCGCTTACCGTCGCGACCGCTGCCAGCTCTTGGCCGCCGCACTTGCGGTTGCCGCTGTCCTGGCGTGGCCCGCCGGGTTGTTCGCGGAGGACTCCCCTAACGGGAAGATCATTTCGGAAGTGATCCCGGTCGGAAACCGAATTCGTACCGCCGATCAAATCTGCGCAATCATGTACTCCCGGCCCGGTGTGGCCTACGAGGAGGCTGTCGTTCAGGAAGACGTACGGCGGCTTCACGCCACCAAGTGGTTCGTTCCAGGTGGCGTGCAAATTCTTACCAAAAACGATCCCGATGGCCGAGTCACCGTGCTGGTGTATGTGACCGAGCTGACCAACGTGGTGCAAGATGTGCAATACATCGGCGCGCAGCACCTGAGTCGATCGGAACTGAGCAACCTGAGCGGCATTCGCAAAGGGGAGCCGATGAACCCGCTGGCCAATGAACTGGGCCGGCAAGCCATTCTCCGCAAGTATCAAGAAAACGGGCGGTATTATGCCAGCGTGGAGTTGGTGGAGGGAAATAAACCCTCCGACACCCGAGTGATCTACAACATCGTCGAAGGGCCAGTGGTCAAGGTGGCGGGCATCGAATTCCGCGGCGTGGAGCAAGCCAGCACCGCCCGACTGCGAACGCAGCTGGTCACCCGCAAAGAGTTCGCCCATTTCTTCGGTGGCAAGTTCAATCCGGTGAGCCTGGATCTCGATCGCCAAAAGCTCATCGAGTACTACCACGCGTTGGGTTTCCTCAGTGTCCAGATTACTCCCGAAGTGGTCCAGATGCCGGACCTGGGGCATGTCAAGATTGTCTATCACATTCAAGAAGGCCGGCAGTACTACGTAGCGGGCAAGCAGATTGATGGCAACAAGTCATTTAGCACCGACAAGCTTGACCCGCTGACAGAACTGCAACCGGGTGCCCGCTACGATCGCCGCGTGGCCCAGGCCGACATGAACCGAGTCCGTGACTACTACTATACCCGGGGTCATATGGTTGGTGTGGAGCAGCGGCTCTACGAGGTGCCGGGACAGCCCGGTGTGGTGCAGGTCCACTACGAAGTGCTGAACGATCGAGGGGCTCCCGACCGCGTCGGCCGGGTCATCATTGAGGGGAATGATGTTACCCAGGATCGCGTGATCCTGAATCAGCTCGATCTGCGGCCCGGTCAGATTTTCGACTACACCAAGATCGAGGAAGCCCAGATGCGTCTGGCCCGGCTGGGAATCTTCGACCCGGAAGACCCGCCGCGCGTTGAAGTAATCCCGAATGAATTCGATAGCCTCTTCAAGGACATCCGGGTACGGGTGAAGGAAACACGCACCGGGCAGTTCATGATCGGTGGTAGCGTGAACTCGGACTACGGGTTCAGTGGCAATATCACGATCAATGAGCGAAACTTCGACATTTGCCGGCTACCCACCAGTTGGGACGATTTCCGTTACGGCCGAGCCTTTCGGGGTGCGGGTCAGGAGCTGCGCATTGAAGCGGCTCCGGGTACCTCGTTCCAACGTTACTCGATTACCTGGCGGGAGCCATACCTGTTTGACACCCCCTTTGGTCTCACAACCTCGGGCTACTTCTTCAACCGCAACTTTGCCGAGTACAACGAGGACCGGTACGGTGGGCGAATCACCCTCGATCGGCGGCTGGATCCCATCTGGCGGGCGTCGTTCATGACCCGCATAGAGGGCGTCAACGTTCGGGATGTGCCGTGGTACGCGCCGGCCGCAATCGCCAATGATGCCGGTAACCACTTTCTGTTAGGGCTTCGACCTGGCCTGACTCGTGATACCCGGGATTCCTACATTTATCCCACCCGTGGTAGTGTGTTCGATGTCGGATTTGAACAGGTATTCGGTTCCTATACCTTCCCAGTGGGCACCCTCGATTTCACTCAGTTTATCTCGTCCCGTTACCTGGCCCGTGAGGATGGCAGCGGCCGGCATGTGCTGGGGTTACGCACGCAACTGTCCTTTGCGGGCGGCAATACTCCCGTGTTTGAGCGGTTCTACGGTGGCGGTATCCGCAGCTTCCGCGGGTTCACTTTCCGTGGTGTTGGCCCATTCGACGCGGCTACCGACCTCGCTCTGGGTGGTACGTTCGCCTGGCTCAATACCGTCGAGTACCAGATTCCACTGTTAGCTAACGACAAGCTGCACTGGGCGTTCTTCGTGGATCACGGTACCGTGGAACGGGATATCTCAATTCGGAATTACCGGGTGGCGATTGGTACCGGCTTCCGAGTCGCGATCCCGGCTCTAGGGCCGCTGCCCTTGGCTATCGACTTCGCTGTTCCGCTCAATCAGGGGCCGCAGGATAAACGGCAACTGGTCAACTTCTCGGTCGGCGTCTTTGGCAGTCAGTAACACGGCGCTCTACAATCCGCATTGCCGCGACACGAAGCGGGACGTGTCCTTTCCGTGGTGTCCCGGTGAACCGGTTTGCAGAGGGCAGCATGTTCCTCCTCGCAGTGGATCCGGGCGAAATTCAGGTCGACTATACCCGCCGAATTATCGTCACGGTTCTGGTGGCAGCGACTACCTCCACAGTTACATTTCTATTCACGTGGTGGTGGGCCCGTCGTCGGGCGTACCGTCAGTGGTATGCCAAGGAGTTCCTGGACCGGATCATCGTTAGCATCAACATTTTTGCCGACGGCTATCTGAAGATCCGCACGGTGATCGAGAAGTCGCTCGACGAAATTTTCCTGAACAAGGTGGCCATCGCGAAAATCAACGCCGCCGCCCGTGCGACCCGGGTGGATAAGCCCGTGATGCCCATCCCCAAAGAAGATCGCTGGTTCCTATTAAACTTCGTACTCAACGCGGTGGCCGAGCATTTCGTCATAGGCCACATCAAGCAGGATGCTGGCTTACCCGTCACCACGGTGAAGTACGCGCTATTCTTGACGTGTGAACTCGTCGGTGAGGAACGCATCCGCAAAGTGCGGGCTATGATGATCAAGCAGGAGCTACTCGAGAATTTCCCGTATCAGGATTCGCTACCGAAACTGGAACGGGACTGGCATTCGGACCGGATCGTGACCCTCCGCCACGCCGCACAACTCTACAAGACTGAGCCGGACAATTTTCTGATGCTGGAAGTGTGCGTGTAAGTCGAAGTCAGAGCCCGGCCTACTCCCGGTGCTCTTGCCGATCGCCCGTGGAGTAGGCCAATGACCGGCTCAATAATCACCGGTGATCACCTCGCTGGCGTTCATGGTGCACAACGCGGCAAAGGTGCGGATGTCCACAGCTTCACGAATGAACTGCACATGGCCGTCGGCGAACAAGAAATTCGCTCCGCCGAGGTGGAAACTGTACGGTTCGTTGTCGTTCTTTCGATTCATCGGTGCCGGGCAACTCAGGCCGCAACCCTCGGCTGAACCGTCTGTTGCTGCTCCATCTAGGCTGAACGGCCCCTCGCTATCCGCCCAGCCAATGCCCTGGTCATTGCTGATGTTGGGCTGAGCTGACCGATTGCGGTATACCAGCGGTCGAGCCGCACACTCCACCACCATGATTGTGTTCGAAGTGCCATCGCCCACATCGGTCATCTTGGTGCGGGAATTTCGGTACATCACGGAGAACCGATTGCCCGAGCTGTAGTACGCCGTGCCCATGTGGGGGTTGATCGATCCCGGTTGCACGCCCATGATGGCCTCGTAATCCGTTGGTGCAATCGGGTTAGGAAATGTCATGGCGGGTCGTGGTGGTTTGGCGATGGCCGAAAGCACGTCTTGCCTATTACCCACGGCCGGACACTGATAGAGTTTTACCGGCACGGCGGCAGCGACCACGTTGGTACCTTCCCACCAGTTGATGCTGAAATCGTACAATCGCTGCAAGTTCTCTTGCTCAATGTAGGGGAGCGTCAGCGGCCGCCAGCCGACATACTTACCCGCGGGGTTCCCCGGGCCGGCTGTAGTCCACCCCGATGCGGGGAAGACGCCGTTGGCATCGTGGAAATTGTGCAACGCCAGTCCCAATTGCTTGAGATTGTTCTGACAACTCATCCGTGCTGCTGCGTCGCGGACCTTCTGCACGGCGGGCAACAGCAGCCCAATCAAAATGGCGATGATCGCGATGACGACCAACAGCTCGATCAACGTGAAAGCCCGTGGATGGATCGTGCGGCGCATGGTGTCGCTCGAGAGTGAATTAACAACAATTAGGGAAAAGATAACCTGGGGAATATGAGGGGGTTATGAGACGCCCCAGAATTCGCCCGGTTCGTTGAGTCGGAGCGTGTCAAGCTCCTCCAAATGGCAACCGCAAGGGAGCGGCTGATCCCGTGTCAGCGCACAAACCGACTCACTCGGGTTGCTCCGTCGTGCAATTCGAACCGGTAGCCGTCCGGGAATGCTTCGGCGAATTCTTCCTGATGGCTGACCAAAAGGATACAGTGCAGGTGACCTCGAAGGTTCTGCAACTCCTGGATCATCACTTGCCGCCCCGCACGGTCGAGGCAACCAAACCCCTCGTCGATGATGACGCTCTCGATGGGCCGATGCTGCTTGCTGGCGTATTGCCCGATGCCCAGTGCCAGGGCCACCGCGACCCGGAACCGTTGGCTGCCGCTGAGGAACGCCACGTTGATTGCCGATCCGCCGGTCACCCGATTGGCACACTCCAACTCCAGGGCTTTCTCCGTACTTCCCTCGTCCGAACCGACTAGCTTCAGAAACAGTTGCCCACCACTCAGCCGATCAAGGACCGCATTGGCGTAGTCAACGATCTGTTTCTCGGCCTTGCGAACCAAAAACCGTTGGAGGCGATCCCGACCGAGCAACTCGGCGAGCAACTTGAACCGGTTGTACTCAGCATCGATGGCCTTGTATCGCTGGCCCAGCTCCTCGCGCTGTGTGCGGAGCCGGTCGAGTTCGCGTTTGTCGGCCTGAACTTCGAGCAAGTGCTGGTTGAGCTGGTCGAGTTCCTTGCGGGCAGCGGTGATGGCGGCTTTTACCTCGTCGGGATCGCAGCGAGCGTCTGCTGGGAATGCCTGGGCTTCTGCCTCCAGTTGTGCGATTTCCGCCCGCAGCGATTCCAACCCACCCCGGGCTGCTTGCAGTTGCGTGTAAGAGTTCTCGGTGCCTTTGGCAATTAATTTATCGTGTTCATCCTGCCACTGGGCGCGTTCGCCCATGCCAGCCGTTTCGATCGCCTTTTGCCAGCTATTGGGTAAGGCTTTACGGGCACGCTCGATGGCTTCACCGCTCTGCTTGCGGCTGGCTTCTTCGAGATTCAGCTTCCCAGCGATTTCGGTCAGGTCGTGGTCGATGGCATTCAACTCACGCTGGTAACGTTCGACCTCGGCTTCAGCAGCCGCAATGGCCTTCTTGGTGGCTGCGATAGCGGAGCCGATAGCCTTCTCTTCGGCTTGCTTGTCGGCGAACTCCTGGAGGAGAACCCCGGGGTTATTGATACTCAACGCAGATAACGCCCGGGCGTGCCGTTCTTGGGCAGATTCGAGTTTGGCTGTCAGCTCACTGACCTTCTTCGCCTCATCCTGAGCTTGCCGGAGCTTCCGCTTGACGTTGTCGATCTGGGCAGCCTCTTTGCGAAGTTGGGTGAGGTCGTGGCGGTCAGGGTAAGCGACCTTTGCCCAGTTAGTCGGTTCGGCCGGGCCGATTTTCTCCTTGAACTCATCGGGCAACGCGAAGTAAGTCTGTCGGCACGAATCGGTTAGCCGTTTGATGTCCTGAGCCGCTTGTTTCACCGCAGCGTCGGCATCTTTCCAGAGATCCCGGAGCTTGGCGAGGTGCTCGCGGTCAGCGACCTCCTTCTGGGTCAACTCGGTTTCGAGCTTGTGGGCCTTGGCGGCGGCGTCGGCGAGGTCGTGGAACCTGCGTTCGGCCGCTCGGGCAGCAAGGTCCCGCCGTTTCTTCTCGGCTTCGAAGTGATGAGGCGTGAGCGGTTGCCCACAGACCCGGCACATCTTATCACCGGACAGTTGCTGGAATTCTTCCGCCTGTTGCTTGGCGTGCTGATAAAGGGCACGGGCCTCGGCAGCGGCTTGATCCTTGGCGGCGCGGTCCTCACGAGCGGCCTTGGCCTGTTGCTCCCGTGTAGCGAACTCCTGTTTGGCCTGAAGTCCCTCTGCTTTCAGCCGCGACTCCTCGGCCTGGGCTTGCTGCTGAATGGCGAGAGCCTTCGTCAACTCCGCACGGTCCTGATGCAACCGTTCCAGCAGGGCTATGTGTTGTTCCAGCGCCTTGAGCCGGTCGTGCTCGAGTTGGTACTGACGAACGACCGGCTCGGGATCGGCGGGTAGCGCCTGCAACTCCTTCTGGAGTTGCTTGACCTCGGCTGCGGCCTCTTCGACTTGTTTGACTTTTTCGAGGATCGCAGCCAGTTCGCGAAGCCGGGTATTGAGCCGAGTTTGCTTACCCTCGGCTTCTAGGAGTGTTTTCTTGAGGTCGGTCAGCTTGGTACGGGCCAGACCGAGGGCACTCTCACTCAGACGACGGTGTTCGGTTTTCTCGTCGCGGTGTCTCGTGAGGACTTCCGTTTTGCGTTCCGATTCCGCGATGCGGCCCCGCTCGGTGAGGATACCCGCGATGGCTGGCAATACCTCACGAAGTTCCTTCAGCCGGGCATAGTCCTTCTCGATGGCCACAGCGGTAGCCAATACGCTTTCGGCAGCAGCGAGCTTGCCTCGGGCCGTGCTGAGCTTCTTCTGCACGGCGTACCAATCTCGAGCTTGCTGTTCGCGTGACACCAGACTGTCAATGTGTTCCTGAACCTGATTCCGGGCCTGTTCCGCTGTGTGGATTTTCTGGTGGGCACGAATCAGTTCCTCGTCCGTGACCGCGCGAATACCGGCTAGTTGGTGCGAAATGGCTTCGAGTTCGCCCTTGAGTTCTTTACGTCGGTCGTCGGCCTTGGCGTGCAGCTTCTGGTAGCGTTCAAGATCGACAATGCGGGCCAGCACTCCGGCCCGGCCCGTCGGAGTGCTGTCGAGCAACTTTTCCGATTTGCCTTGAAGCAATAATACCGATGAGGTGAACGATTCGTAATCGAGGCCAATCGTTTCCCTGACCCAGGCATCAAACTTGGTCTTGTAGTTGGTATCTGGAACGGCTTCCCAGTACGTGTCATCCGAAAGAGCAGGGCCATCCTGCTCGTTCTTCTCGCTGGAAGCTGCAGGGGAGACGCCCGGGTTCCACGAAGAAGAACCTCCCACGAACTTCATTACCTGCTGGGTGCTGACGGTTTTGTCGTTCTTTTGGCGGCGAACGGTGCGCTTGATGCGGTACAGCTGCTTCTCGACGGTGAAGTCGAACTCGACGCTGAGGTTGTTCGATTCCTTGTTGATAAGTTCAGTGAGGTTCTGGCTACCGCCGCGATGATGACCGAACAAAGCAAAGGTGACGGCATCGAAGATACTCGACTTGCCGCTACCGTTGGTGCCCGAAAGCATCCACAGAGGCGATCCGTCAAAACGGATTTCCTGTTCGTCCTTGTACGACAAAAACCCGGAGAGTTTGACACGCTGAGGGATCATCGGAAGCCCAAAGTCAACCGTTTATAGTTTCGCAGTGCAAAGCCTGAAGCGGCTCATGATTCCATTTCCTTGAGTAACTCATCGGTGATGGACAAAATCGCTTGTCGTTCCGCCGGATCGTGCTGAATCAACTCCTGATTCAGGTAGTCCCGTACGGTTTCGGCGAAGCTCTTGTTGTGGCCGGGATCGGTGCCGACCAGTGTTGGCCCCAGTGCCCCGGTCTCCTGCCAGTCCCGGGCATACCATCGAGGGAAGATCCGGTCGAGGTCGTGCAGCACCTCTTCGAGTTGATCGACCCCGGCGGTGTAGCGAATGTGCAGGTTCACCAGATCGTGGGTGGCGTTGGGGTACTCCTGTTTTAGCCGCGGGATATCCTCGGCTGGATTCAGCACCATCACCTCGTAAATCGCCGTGGCCGGTAGCGGTAGCAGTATCGGTTCACTGGTACAGCCCTCCGGCCCAAGTTCGACTAGCACGACACTTTTCTGGTCACCCTGTTCGCCCAGATCCATCCGCTCAATGCTGCCGCTGTAACGGATGTGCTTTTGGCCAAGGATTTGCGGCTTGTGAACGTGACCTAAGGCCACGTAGTCGAATTGTTCGGGAAGCTCGGCTCCCTCAACCACGACATCCTCGTCAGGGGTCAGGCGGAAGAGACTGGGCTTGCCACCGGAACCATCGAGGGGCATATGCAACTGAACGTGTGCCCCGAGGACGGCCGGTGCTGTTGGATCGTATTTGGGGTGGGAGCACATTTTCCGCAATGCGTCAGCCCACGCACGGACCAAAAGCCTGTTCTTTTCTTCGGGGCTGCTGTACTTAAGTGGGGCTTCGCCTTTGAAAAACCGGCTGGGCGTGGGGTAGGGCATCAGCACAAACTGCACGGGGTAGCCGCCCATGCGGTCTTCGAGGCGGACAAACGTGGGGTCGGCAGCGAGGTACAACCGGCCGGGGGGGACTGTGTCGCCGAGCTTGCCGATCGTGGGAGAGGCCAGCGACATGGCACTCACAAGCGTTTGGCAGAAGTTCTCGTTGTCGTGGTTACCGGTAAGGGTGAGGATGGTGCCGCCCGTTTCGAGGAACTCGCGGAACACCTCCTGCCAGTGACGAATCGTTTCCCGTAGCCCATCGGGTCGGGCTAATTCGCTGAACAGATCGCCGGCCACCAGGAGCACATCGATGGATTCCTGTTGACAATAGGATGCCACCCGTTCGACGGCCTTGCGCAGGTCGTCGGTGCGGTCGATGCGGCCAAGGCGATCGCCCAGGTGCCAATCGGCAGTGTGGAGAATCTTCATACCCCGATATTGTGCCGGGGCGGATGCATGAACGGAAGGTCAGTTGATCGGATTAATTCTTGGCAACCCAGACCGGAGGCGGAGCGATCGCGTCGGTCGGTCGCTTGCCGGCGTCGGGTCGGCCGCTGCCAGCCAGGCGGCTGATGCAACGCACCGACATGTCGTGGTCGCAGACGATCTGGCAACTTAGCCGCACGCCCCTCAACCCCTTGGCAGCCAGCACCTGCTTCTCGGCTTCGGTCATCTGGTCCGGTTCGCCGGAGATGAACTCGACGCGGCAGGTGGTGCAGCGGGCGTTGCCGCCGCAGGCATGCAACTGATCGACCCCCGCTTCATCGGTTAAGGCCAGCACCAGACGCTTGCCGGCAGGCACCTCGAACTCACCGACCCCTTCAACAGTCAGCTTCGGCATGGTTAGACTCCAGCGAGAGAGTAGCGATGGGGATAGGATATCCGGATCCGGCGGGGTGTGACCACGGATTCAACCCGCGAGCAGAACGGGGGGCTGGTGCCCCCCGCTGGCTGGTTCACCTCATCGCGGCGTACTCGGCTTCGAGTCGGGTGGTAGTAATTACATACTGAATCGGAGAGCTGCACAGGTGCCAGCTGATACGGGCAATCAGATAGCGGGCCACGCCGTGGCGCAGGGTCGGTGCCTTGTAATGCACAAAAGCCACCACATCGAACCCCGGGCGAGACTGCAAGTTCGGTTGTAGAAGATCGGTGGCCTCAGCCAGCGAGATGTTCCCCGTGACCAGCATCGCCGCCAGGGTGTCAGCCAATTCGTATTCCTGGCGCCATTGCTCTTCTTGGATTCGCAATCGTGCCGCGTCTTCGTACACACGTTGGAGGTTCGTGACAGCGGTATTCAGGTTCCAGATATCCAAACCGATTCGTCGACTCCAATGCGGGGCATAAATGTGCGCGACTGTCAACGTCAACGCCAATCCCAGGAGCACGCCGGCCGAAACAGTTCCCGCACGATGTCGAGTCAGCATGAGTTATCCTCTGATTCCCAGTAGTGCACTCTGGCGTGTCCGATCAATTCGTGCCAACGGAGGCACGGTCCGCCCTGGCGATCCACGCAGCGGTGGACCAGTTCGGATCAATCGACAACGCAGTGCCACGGACTCGCGTCCACAACTCGTGGGAGCAATCGTGGTTGTGGACCAACAGGGCCACCAGCGGGGTGACCACAAACACCAGGCGAAGCGGCTCGTCGAGCCATCGCCTCGTAGTGAACCCTTTTGGCAACGGGCGACCGGTGTTCCAAGCCGGGCACCAACCAAAAGGTGATTGGGTGGGACGTTCTGCGCTCTCCCAAACGGGGGATGGTTCCGGCCATCTCCCGTTCACTAGCAAATAGCTAGTATCCAAATTGGTAATCTGCAAGCCTGATGCCAGAATCGATGTGTTCTGAGTTAAGTTGATCTAACTGCAATCCAGGAAGTCAGTTGAATCGACACGACAACCGCAGAGGGTGTCTGCCGGATGTTGCACGATGCCATCGAATTAGGCACGGCTTGCCTGATTCGTTCTGGGCATGGCTGCCGGACAGAAGCCGTCCGTATGTGGGCTCAAGACCGACCTGGAAAGCGCAAGAATGCGTCAGTAATTGTCCGAGCCGTTGAGCGAAATCGGATTCCTGAAGTGAATCCGCACTGCGGAACGTTCAGCTGACAACCTCCGGACAGAGTGTTGACCAATCCAGGATCAGGCAGAGATGTCTTGTCAGCATTGCTTTGACCGTCTATAGGACGGCCCCAACTTGCTTGATTCAGCCGGATCGCCGAGGCCGGGCCGGCAATACTCTTCAATCACCCCACGGATCGCGTGTGGGCGAACGAAGAGCCTCTTCGCTGATCGGCCCCCTACCTCACCGACCCGACACCAGGTGTCGAAAAACGGTTTCTGATTTTTTCGACCGCACGGATCGGTATCGTCCACCGTGCGCGCCGCCCCAAGGGGAGGGCGTTTTCATGACCACTTCTGATCTGTTTCTGGCCGTGATGATGCTGTCGGCTCCGATCGGCACCCCGGAGCAGGTGCCCTTGCCAGACCGCTGGCCGGCGATTCAGGCCGCGTTGCAACAAACCGCCCTCGATTGGGAAATTCTGGACCCGCGGGAGACCCGCTATGTGATGGCCAAAATTGAAGACTTCCAGGACGATCTCGACTTCCTTCGTAAGCGGCTTTACGAGCTGGCCGAGGCACCAAGGATCGTGGATGCGAACCGATTACCCGACCGCCGGCTTGTGAACGACTACATTCAGTTCAACCGAGCCTACCGTGCTCATCTGGAAACCCGTTTGATCTGGGAAGCGGATCGTGCCTGCTTGATTACCGAGGCAATCCGGGAAACCGATCGGATGTTTAAGCAGTGGGAAGCCATCCGCGAAGCCCTGGGCGATTTCCACTACATCTCGGTGCGCCGGCAAGCGTTGAAACGATTGCGGGACAGCATCGGCCCCAGTGCTTACGAGGCGGGTCAATTGCCACCCTATGTTCCCGAGTGGCGGTTCGTTGTGATTAAGTGATTGGAATTGGCCAGCACGCTTGCGGGCCGGGAAGCGCCGACGGTGGAGACCCAATCGAAGAGCGATCGGCTCAACTTCCTTCACCATTGGTAAAATATACCGAGTAATTCTTGCAAATCAGTTGCGCAGAATTGCAAGGGCTGGAGGGGTTCGAAAAAGCACGTATCCAGAAGGTGAATCGCCACATGAACTTCTGGTTGACAGAGGTTAGTGGGCGTGGAATTGGCACAAAGACTGCGTAGTTGGAATCGACCGCAGTGGGTTCCCCCCCAAATAGCCCCGGCGGTCGCCTCCCATCGGTATGCTTCCCCCCGGAGTGAGCCGCCCGGTCCCCCCATCGGGCGGCTCACTCACTTTCCCATCTGCTGTTTGTTCATTGCAAGAGCTGTATAATCACGGGAGCACCTGCTCTTCCGCGCCTGGATTGGAATGTCGATGAACGCGCCACTTTATGTTGTACCACCAACCCTGCACCCGCCGCCGGAACCGGCCGTGCCCGTTCGGGAGATCGTGGACCTGTTGCGGCAATTGATTACCCTGCAACAGGAACAGTTGAACCTGGTCAAGTCGCAATTGGCCAACCAGGATGGGACCAATCGGTGGCGCTCGTTTCTGGCTCGCTGGGACTCGGAGTTTCCCAACCTGGGGGCTGCCTGCAAACAAACCGTTCCCGCCCTGGAACGTGCTTACCTGAGCCTGATTCGGGAATTGACAGAGCGGGTCATGGCTGCTGATGCCGCTGAACTGGATGATGAGTTTGTCTTGGGTGAGTTCCTCGACCGGTACGGCATTCGGCTTGGTCAACTGGGCAATATCCTCGGTCAACTCACGCCTCTGGCCGAGGCGGCCCCTCCGGATTCCGGCCCGACCGGGTGACAGGCAATCGACTCGTCTAGCCGTCATCCGGAGAACCGCGGACCTACCGCGATCTCTCAGGTGACGGCTAAACAGTTGGATGGACACCGCTGAATGGACCTAGCACCTGCCGACCTAACACGTATCCGGGAATTGTACTCGCAAGGGTACTATCGCCGGGCTTACGACGCCGCACTGGCCATTGGCCCGATCCGGCAATGGACGGGTACACCGGCTCGGCTCATCGGTGGCCGGCTGGCCATACAGTTGGGCGCACCCACTTTGGGCCGGCGATTGCATCTACTGGCGTTTCGCAGTACCCCAGCTTATCCTGAAGCTATCTATTACCATGCCCGTTATCGCATGGAACGCTTTGGGCCGCTGGCTACCTGGGAGTTCATGCGGCAGCACCCGGACTGGTCCGACTCCCCCCCGGAGATGCAAGCCGATTGGCTGGCCTTGGCGGCTTTCGTGGCCGCTCGCCTGCGGGACTTCGACCGGGCGGAACGCCTGCTCAATCGCGCCGATGCCGTGGCACCGGATCGCCCCTGGCCCTGCATCGAGCGGTCCAGCGTGTATGAACTCGCGGATCGCCTGGACGATGCCTTGGCCGCAGCCCGACGGTCGCTGGAACTGTCGACCTGGTTCCGCCCCGGGGTGCAATCCGCGGCTCATCTTCTGGTTCGCCTGGGGCGCGATCGGGAGGCACTGGACTTACTGACCGAAGCCGATGCTCACCTGGAAAGCGGACTGATCGCTGCTCAACTCGCTGCTTTGCAGAACGAACTCGGCCACTCTGCCGACGCTCAGCGGACACTTGATCGCTATGCCGAGCTCTCGCCCCTGCTCGAACCAGAGACAGCGAAATGGCTTGCGGCCCGCCGGGCCGATACCGCTTATTTTTTGGGTGACTACCCCGCCGCTGCCAAACTGGCCTACGCGGTTAACGACCCCTTCTACCAGGCGTTTGGTGACCGACTGACGGAACTCACTCGTGAGCCTCGCCCGGCCACCGAGCTGGATGGCTCCCACGACGAGCCGTTGCCCCGCTTGCCCCGGCAGGTGCTCCCGCTGGACCTCGCTGCCACACCTGCGCCCACGATTTACGATCTGCTGGCTCGATTCTGGCAGTACCCGTTACCCAATCCCGGACCCGAGGTCTACCCACCGCTCGATGGGCTTCCGGATGCCAGCGAACGCAACCGAGTCGAGAAGGCCGGTTGGTTCTGCCGAGAATTCACACTGACCCTGGATGCGGCCCTGGCTCTGATCACGCGCGGGGTGCCCTTTCTTGTCACGCTGGTGGAAGCGGGATTTGTTCAGCCGCGGTTGTGCCTCGGGGTTGATGCCGTGCGGGGCACGGTGTTTCTGGCCGATGGTCTGGAACGCCGCCCCCTCGAGGTGCCCGCCAGCAATCTGCTCGAGCGATTCGCGCCGTTCGGTCCCCGCTGTCTGGCGCTCGTTCCGATTGCTCGGTCGGCAAAACTGGAAGACCTGGCTTTGCCTGATGACCGGGTGCGCGAACTGCTCTATGCGGTTCAGAAACCGCTGCTGACTCACGATCGGGCGGCGGCCGTTGCCAGCTGTTGCACGATCCGGGAGCAATTCCCGGACCATCCCTTGGCCCTGTTTGCGGAACTGGCACTGGCTCGCTACGATGCTCACCCCGTGAAGTTGCTCGAGGTCTACGATCGGCTTTTGGCCCGCTTCCCTCATGAATCCACTTGGGTGCTAGCGAAGTCGGCTGTGCTACGGGAACTGAACCGGCTACCCGAGCGGCTTGCTTTGTTGGAAGCCGAAGCGGAATCGCTTGCCGCGGAGCCGCTCGTGTTGCAATCGCTGGCTCAGGCTCTGCTACTGGACACCCGGCGTCAAGCGGAGGCCGCCCGGCTCTTGCGGCGATCCATTCGTAATCGTCCGACCGCGGCAGCAGGGTACTATCTGCTCGCGACTCAGTGGTGGGAACAGCAGCGGTTCGCCGACGCCGCAGAGTTGTATCGCTTTGCCTACACGCTTGATGAGCGGGAAGACCAATTTGCCGAGGCGTATTTCCGAGCCGCGCGGGTCACCGAACAGGTGCCCGAAGCCCTGCGACTTTTCCAGCAGAAAGCCGGTCGGGCTGCCGTTCCGTCCCCCGTGGCAACCCGTGCGCTGTTTCATGCTCTCATGGACCGCGACGAGCCTGATCAGGCGTTTGCTGCGCTCGATCAGGCCATTAAGAAACTCGGGGCCGCAGCCACGGCTGAATCCTCGGCCACTCCGGCCCGCCAATCGCTGGGTGAGTTACTGGTGTTCCGGGCCGAGTCTCATGCGGCTGCCGATCGTGTTGCTCTGGCGGAAGCGGACCTGGAGGCAGCACGGCCCCTGCTTTCCCCGCTGGGCTGGCACAAAGCAGCGGCTCGGGTGCAACGCATTCTCCCCGACTTGACCGCCGCGGCTGCCCATTATTTGGAAGTGATTCGCCTGGAACCACTGTCCGCGGAGGCTCACCGCATCTTAACGGGGTTGCTGACTGAGACCGATGGCCGAGCCGCTGCCCGGACCCACCTGGGGCAGCTCTGTCTGCGGTTTCCTCATCACTATCCCCTTTTGAAACTCCGCGCAGAATTCCTTTCGGGTGATCCCGAGGCCGACGCCGACCGAGCGATTCTCGATATGCTCGACGAGTGCGACCGTGATGCCTGGGCCTTACGCCAGCGAGCCCTGGTGCTGGCCGATCGCAAACGATTCGAGGAAGCTTTCGCCGACCTGAAAAAAGCGGGTGAGATCGAGCCAGAACATCCCTGGTATTTTGCTGTCCTTGCTCAACTCAACAAACGAGCCGACCGAACCGACGAGTCGCTGACAGCCATCCGCGAAGCCTTGCGCCGCAACATCGACCAGGAGCCGCTCATCGCCGAACTGGTTAATCTCAGTCGAGGCCGGGCGGAGAAACGAGCCGCGCTCCAGTTCGTCGCTGAGCAATTGCACCACCAATCCCACACGGGTGAGGGGCTGGTCGCCTACGTCGGCTACTCGCATCAGGTGTTGTCGGACCCGGACGATCACACCGAATTGTTGACGACCCTGGAACGCATCCTAGACGAGCGGCCGGATCTGTGGCAAGCCTGGTCGGTGGTGATTCAGCAATTGGCGGCGTTGATGCGCTTCGACGAGGCCAACGCGCTGGCCATTGAAGCCACCACACGCTTCCCCTTGCTTGCCAAATTGTGGCTGGATCGGGCACAAGTGGCTCAGGCAATGGGCAACAGTGAGGGCCGACTGGAAGCCCTGCGGCAGGCGGTGGCCGTTTCCCCGGGGTGGTCGCCGGCAGCGCGGGAGCTGGCGGAAGCACTCGATGAAGCCGGTGCTCGGGACGAGGCCGTTGCCGTGATGGAACGAGCTGCCCTTCGCAACCCGCTGGATCCGTTCGCCCACGGTTTTCTCGCTGAACGCCTGTGGGAGGTGGGGCGATCCCGGGAGGCACTGGATCGGGCCAAAAAGGCGGTGCGGCACGAACCGAGTTACGACTGGGCCTGGCATGCGGTGCAGTTGTGGTCGGAACGGTTGGAACATCCCGATGAGCCAGCGGAGCTGGCGCGGGAGTTGACTCGGGATCGGGCCGGTGATCCGCGGGTCTGGTTGCGGCTGGCCCGCCTGCTCCACCAGCCGTGGCACAATGAGGAAGCGCTGGCAGCCCTTGATCGGGCCATTGCCCTGGACCCCAAGAATATCGAGGCACACGACCAGAAGGCGGAACGCCTGGCCGAGATGGGGAAGTTCGAGGCGGCCCTGGCGGCAGCGCAGCCGCCCGAACTGGCTGCCGAGTTGCCCTTTGTGCTGCAAGGCCGACTAGCGTGGATCGAGGCCCGCCGCGGAAATTACGCCGCGGCCATTCCGCCCATGCAAGCCCTCGTCGCCGTCGATCCATCCTATGTGTGGGGCTGGCATCAACTGGCGGAGTGGTACAACGAAACCGGCCGGTCCCAAAATTACCTGGAAGCCGCCTCGGAGCTGGTTCGGCTACAGCCCCACCACCCTGTCGCGCTGATGATGCGTGGCGAGGCCAAGCTGCAGACCCGGGATCGGGAAGGCGGTAAAGCCGACCTGCGCGAAGCCCTAAAGATCAGCCCCGGCTACTCCCATGCGGCGGCAGTACTCTTCGATGCCTGCCTGGCCGACGACGAAATCCGCGAAGCCCGTCAGGTGCTGGCCGTGCTTCAGGAGCACATGGCCGGGCCGGAAGTGGCAGTGAAACAGATTCAGTTGGCGGTTCGAACCGACGACGCGGAAACCGCCCTCCGAGCCTTCGCCGAGGTGTGCGAAGGCGTGGGCCAATCGCCCTATCCGCTGCAAGCGGCCCTTGAAGAGTTGAAGTCGGCGGGGTGGGCGGAACGGGCTTACCGGGTACTCGCCGACGCCTGGCAAATGGGTGGCCCGTTCCATCCCTGGGTGCCCATTTTCTGGCTCGATTCGCCCGAAGGTCGTACCGCCGACCCCGGTGAGCGGCTCCGAGCGGCCGAGGCCTGCATCAAGGCCTACCCGAAGTTCATTCCAGGTCACGATTGCAAGGCCGAACAGCTGGCTCTGGCCGGTCGCTTCGACGAAGCCTTGGCGGCCTGTCGCCCGCCGGAACTGGACCCCGTGCCCATTGAACTCCGCGGTCGGGCCGCCTGGATCGAAAACCGCCGCGGCGAGCGGGCCCGGGCGATCACCCTGATGCGGCAATTGGTTACGGAGAACCCAAACTTCGTGCTGGGCTGGCGGCAGTTGGCAGCCTGGTACGACCTGGCGGGCCGGCATCAGGAGTGTCTGGAAGCGACGGAGCATTTTGTCAAGCTCGAACCAGCCAATCCCCTGGCCTACGTCTACCGCGGGGAAGCCCGCCGCAGTGTTGCCGACCGCCGCGGGGCTTTGGCCGATTTCCAGCGGGCCTTCGAAATGGACCCAACGCTGGAAGCAGCGGGTCTCAATGTCATCGCCGAGCAACTGGCCACCGGCGACGTAGCCGGTGCCGCTCGCACCCTGGCCGCCGTCTCCGAACATGCCGATGGCCCCTTTGTGCGCTTACGAGCCGTTCAGGTTGCCTGTCGGCAGGGCGACTTCGACGCCGCCGCTGCCCGATTCCGGCTCCTGGCGCAGGATCCCGAGACTAGCCGCGGCCTGCTCCGCGAAGCCATCATGGCGTTTGATGGCGAAGGTTGGGGGTCGAAACTAACCGGCGAACTCCAGGAGCTGGCCTTCGCCCCCCAAGCCAGTCCGACCGTTGCTGGGCTCTGGGCCGAGCGCGTTGTCGCGGCTGGCTCCCCGGATGCGGTATCCGCCCGTTTGCCCTTGTTGTTGTCGTCCAATCCACCTGCCGGACGGGAAGTCGTGCTGGCCTATATCTGGGCCTTGGCCGACTTGGGCAAGTCGGTCCAGGGAGCGGTGACCAAGTACAGTGCTCTGCTGCGGACCGACACCTCCAGTTGGGCTCGCGCTGGGGGAGCGCTGGTCGCTACCGGAAGCTTGGCGCACGCCGCCGCCTGGCTGGCTGACTGGCGTGATCGGGACGGTGTGGAAGCCTGGATGCTCCGCCCTCTGGCCGTCGCTTATCGCGGGTTGGACCAGGACGACAAGGCCCTGGAGGTGTGCCGGGCGGCGGTGGCGCTGGGCGGCCCCGACGAAGTACTGGCCGAGTTCCGCGCCTGGCTGGCCCTGGATCTGGCCCTGAGTGGGCAGACCGGTGAGGCCTCGGCCCATCTGGCCAAGGTGAACGGCGTGCTGGTCCCGGACGGAACGCGGTTGGTTCTGGCTCTGGCAGAGGCGGTTGTGATGGTAGCCAACGCCGGACCCGGGGGCAAGCCGGCCGCGCTGGCCGAGGCGAAGGAGCATCTGCGCACGGCCGCCGCGGCGTGTGGCCCCCGGCACTTTCCAACCGGGGCGGGCCGTGCCTATCGCCGTGTAATCAAGAAACTGGCATCCGACACGGGCACGCTGGCGGCCAGGCTCTGGGCCATGGGCCAACGCTTGCGGCCATGGGTGCGCTGACAGTGCCAGCGGTTATTGAATTTTTGCCCACAGCTGAATTTTGTGCAAAAAATCTCAATTCTGTGGT